>OGEM01000004.1_pt1 | contig 268675 bp, 269 predicted proteins | sample 1570741 | NCBI WGS metagenome assembly OGEM01 (sample SAMEA2582141, study PRJEB24529) | metagenome | biome: Human gut stool | place: China | collected 2011
ACCTCCTTCGGTGGTACTGTTTCTTACTATTATTATACGCTATTTCTCGTCAAAAATCAACCATTTGTTGTGACAGAGCCATATTTTTTTGTAATCTATCTTTTTCAACTATCCTTCCTAGTTTTGTATAACTATATGGAGTATAAAAACTTTTATAAAATAGTACTATACAATCATTTCCATATAACATTAAATCTCCAACTTCTATATTTCCACTATAACTTCTATCATTAGGAATTTTTTTAGAGATTATTCCATATTTTTCATTTCCATTTAATTCCTTCACTTTAATTTTTAAAGGTAATCTTTCTAAAAATGCATCAGCACTTCTATTGTCTTCTAACTCCACTTTGTAATGTTCATTTTTTATAATAACTTCTATAATTCTCATATTACTTTCCTCTATATCAACAGCTTTACATATAAAATGAAAACTTGAAAATAAAATTATATAAATTTTTCTAAACATTTTTTCCAAGTTCATAAGCCTCTCTTAACTTTTCTTCATTTCTCTTTATAGAACCTACTACATCAGCTCCAATACCTCTTACTACTCCTTTTAATCTGCTATTTTCAAAACATTTAATCCAACCTTCCAATCCCATTATTGCTCTATCAATAGCTCTTTCATCTGTATCTGCTGCAGTTGCTAAAAGATAGATATCTTTAAATTGGTACTCACTTGGAAATAGAGGATTTGTTCTATCTAATAGAGTCTTCATCTGTCCTGCCATCTCATAAAAATATATTGGAGTAGAAAAAACTACTACATCAGAATTTTTTATTTTTTCTATAATCTCATTAGCATCATCTTTTATTATACATTTTCCTGTATTTTGACAACTTAAACAACCTTTACAAAACTCTATTTTTTTATTTACTAAAGATACTTTCTCTACAATATTTTGGCTTTCCTCTGCTCCCTTTAAAAAATAGTCAGCTAAAATATCCGAATTTCCTTCCTTTCTAAGAGTAGTTGATATTACCAAAACTTTTTTATTCATATTTATCCTTCCTTTCTCAAAATATTTATAATAACATACTCTGAATTTCCTGTTGTTCTAATAGGATAACCCCAACCACTCAATCCAGATGTTACTATTACATTAAAATTCTCAAACTCCTTTTGTCCATAAATTAACTCTGCTAAATTAAAAAATTTTATTAATAGATTAAAAGGAAAAATCTGTCCATTGTGAGTATGTCCAGATATTTGAAGATTATATCCTAATTTGTTATTTTTTTCTAAATCTGTAGGTTGATGACTTACTACTATTATATATTTATTTTTATCCACTTCTTTTATAAGCTCTTCACTATCTTTTTTATTTTTAAATATTCTATCCTTTCTTCCTACAAGATTAATATCTTTATTAATATCAATACCTTTATCTTCTAATATATAAATATTTTCCTTTTCTATTGCTTCTTTTAATTCTTTTAAAGTATAATTAAGTTTTTTAGTATATCTAGACATATCGTGATTTCCATATATAAAATACAGTCCATATCTATTTTTTATCTTCCCTAAAATTTTAAATACTTCTTTTACTCCTCGTAGAGTAGTTCCCTCATCTACTATATCTCCACCTAATATTAAAAAATCTAAATTCTCTTTATTTAATTTCTCTACAACTTTTTCTAATTTTTCCATATTTAAAGAGTTCCCATAGTGTATATCACTTATAAATCCTATTTTATATCCTTTTTCTGAAATATTTTTTTCTGTAAATATATTATACTCCACTCTCTTTATATTATTGATATTATAATATCCATAACAAAATAATAAGAAAGTTAATAAAATTGGTAAAGAAAACCTATTATAGAGAAAGCTCCAACCTTTTAAATCTATTTTTTTTAATATTAAATTTAAAATCTCTATTACTATTCCTATTTCAAAAAGATGGAGTAGTGTCAGAAACCAGATTCCAAAAATATTTATTCCTGGAATCATTATTAACAATAAAATTATAATTACTATTAGTTTACTAAAATTAAATTCTCCCCAACTATTTATTCTCAATAACACTGTATAAAAATACATTGTCATTATTCCTAATAATATAATAGGGATTATTCTAAACAATCTTTTTCCTCCTTTATACTTTTTTCTATATCTATTGTATAAACTCTCTCTATTTTTTTATTTAAATATTCTAAAGTCTCTTTTAACTCCTCTATTTTACTTACCAACTCTTCTCTTTGCTCAATAAGTAAATTTTTTCTTGCCTCTTTAGTAGAATCTCCTAATTGATATAAAGTTACGTATTCTATTAAAACCTCTATTGGAAGTCCAGCTTTCCTCATACATTTTATAAAATTTATCCATCCAATAGAGTTTTCATCATAATCTCTTATTCCGCTTTTATTTCTTGGTACTGGTGGAATAAGTCCTATTCTCTCATAATATCTTAAAGTATCTGCACTTAACTCAAGTTTTTTACTTACTTCTGCTATTGTCATATTAACATCTCCTTTTATTCTCTTTCTTCTACAATAACATTTAGAGTGTACTCCAAGTCAAGTATTTTTTATAAAAAAAATGCTGGTATATTCTACCAACATTTCTTTAAAGGTTTTATATAGCTTCTTTTAGTTGTTCCCCTTCTGTTTTAGCAATAACTAGAGTACAAACTGCATCTCCAGTGATATTTATCATTGTTCTAAACATATCAACAAATCTATCTATTCCCATTACTAGTCCTATCCCTTCAAGAGGAAGTCCTATTTGAACCAATACCATTCCTAACATTATAACTCCAACTCCTGGAACACCTGCAGTTCCTATTGAAGCTAAAGTTGCTGTAAGTATTATTGTAATATAATTTCCCATTGTTAAATCTATTCCATATATCTGTGCTATAAATATTGTTGCAACTCCTTGCATTACCGCTGTACCATCCATATTTATTGTATTTCCTAATGGAATAGTAAATGATGAAATTGCTTTTGATACTCCAAATGTTTCTTGCATAGATTTTAAAGATGATGGAAGGCAAGCACTACTTGAAGCAGTAGAGAAACCAACCATCATAGTAGGAGCAAAACTTTTAAAGAATTTTATAGGATTATATTTTCCAAATAATACTAGAATTCCTTGATATGTAACTAGGCAATGAATAAACAATATAATTACAACACCTATAAAATATTTAAATAGAGGTAATAGTGCTACATATCCTAATGTTGTAAATGTCTTAGATATCAATCCATAAACTCCAAATGGTGCAAATATCATTATTATTTCTACTAATTTTAAACTTAAAGCATTTCCTTCTTCAAATACTTTCTTTATATTACTAGCCTTATCTCCCAAAAGAGAAAGAGCAACTCCAACTAAGATAGCAAAAACTATAATTTGTAACATATTTCCAGTCGCCATAGCTTCTGCTGGATTTATAGGTATCATATCAAGTAATATATCTACAAAAGGCTTAGTTTCAGAAACTGTCACTTGAGATACTGCTATATCTCCTATATTTACTCCTCTACCAGGATTTATTATATTTCCTCCAACTAGAGCTAATATTACAGCAAAAGCAGTTGTAGAAAGATAGAATATTAAAGTTTTTACTCCTATTCTTCCTAATTTAGTAACATCTTCTATACCAGCTGCACCTATAACTAAAGAGCATAAAACTAAAGGTACTACCACCATTCTTATAGCTCTTACAAATCCATTCCCTAAAAGATTAAAAACAAAATTAAGTAAATATTTACTTACAAATGGATTATCTTTCATTGGATGTAAAATCAATCCTGTAATCACTCCTAATATTAAAGCTATAAAAATTTTTGTAGTCAAATTTAGTTTTTTACTCATTTTCCTTCTCCCTTAAAAATTATTTTCTTTTTCTAAATTTTATAAAAATTTTATTACAAGAATGATTATATCATATTTTTTGAAAAAATCAAATATTTTTTAAGGAATTTAAAAATTTATTTTCTTTTTTATATAATACTAAATAAAATCTTATCTCCTACTCTTAATATTACATCTCCTGATGGGATAATATCCTTATCTCCTCTTCTTATAGAGATGATATGCATACTCTTAGGTAAAGATAGCTCTCTTATAGCTTTATCTACATACTCAGAATCTTTTTCTATAAATAATCTCTTAATAGATAACTCTTCAAGCTCTTCTAAATCAATCTCTGTTGCATCACTATTTTTTTCTTTTTCAAAGAGGTTAAAAAATCTAGCTAAAGGTTTTAGAGTCATTCCTTGAATGATAACTGAAAATACAACTATGTAGAATACCATATTAAACATTGATTGAGATTTTCTAAGTCCCTCAGTAATTGCCATTGTTGAAAATATTATTGGGACTGCTCCCTTCAATCCTGCCCAAGAAATAAATAGTTTTTCTTTTAAATTATAATTAAATTTTTCTAATAGTAAAAATACAACTGCTGTTCTTGAAACTATAGTAATTAAAATTGCTAAGATGCTTCCACTTATCATAACTTTTCCTAGTTGACTTGGGAAAACTAGAAGTCCTAATAAAACGAACATCATTATTTGCATAAGCCAAGAAAGTACTCTCATATTTCTAAAACTATTCACTTTAAAACTAAATCTCTCATTTCCTATTAATATTCCCATAAGATAAATAGCTAAAAATCCATTTCCACCTAATATTGAAGTAAGGGAAAAACATATAAAAAGAAAAGCAATCAAATGTATAGTTAAAAACTCTTCTCTCTCTATCTTTAAAAACTTTCCAATAGGTAGTGTTATTCTTCCAAAAATTACTCCTAAAGTCCCTCCTACAACTATCTGTTTTATCAAAAAGAAAATTCCACCTAATATTGATGGGCCATCAGTTTTAAACATAGAGATTATGAATAGTATCAAAGCATAAGCCATCGGGTCATTACTTCCTGACTCTATCTCTATTACTGTTTTAACTTTTTTCTTTAAATTTGAATCACCTAAAACAGAAACAACTGCAGCAGCATCTGTTGATGAAACTATTGCCCCAAAAAGCAAAGCTTCTTTAGGAGTAAAATCTGTAAGAATAAAAGCAAAAAAAGCTGCAAAGAGAGTTGTTAAAAATACTCCCAGTGTTGCTAGTATTCCACTTGGATATAGAGCTGAAAGTGCATCACTTTTCTTAGTTTCCAAAGCGCTTGAAAAAAGAATAAATAGTAATGCAAAATTTCCTATTTGCTGTGTAAGTTCTGCATCATCAAAATATATACCACCTATTCCTTCTGATCCTGCTAATATTCCTATAAACAAAAACATAATAAGTAAAGGTACTTGAACCTTTTTTGACAATCTAATTGAAAATAAACTAATAAAAAGTAAAATTCCTACTGTTAAAATTTTGTATTCCATCTGTCCTCCTCTATTCGTTGTAAATTTCTTTCATGAAGTCATACCATTTTTTATACTCTTCTTCATGTATACTATTTTTTAAAAATACAAAATTAAATTCTCTTTCCTCAAAAAAATTTTCTAGATTAATAATTGCTAATTTTCTCATTAAAATCTCTTTCTCTACTGCTCTTTCATAAATAAAAGATATTCCTTTATTTTCTTTTACCAACTCCTTTATTATATTTATATTTTCTATTTCATATTTCTTATTGAAATCATTTAATGACAAATTATTATCATATAGTATTTTTTCAAATATATCCCTTGTTCCTGAACCATTCTCTCTTAAAATAATTCTCTCTTTTACAATATCATCAAATTTAGTAATTTCAGTAGCAATAGGATTATTTGCTGCACATATTCCTACAAATCTTTCCTTAGAAAAAAGATAATTTTCATACTCAGTTTTTTCAAAAAATCCCTCTATAAATGCAAAATCTATATTTCCTTTTTTTAATTCCTCTAAGAGTTCACTAGTATCTCTTATAATAAAAGAAATATTGATCTCAGGGTATTTGCTAGAAATCTCTGATATAATTTTAGGGATAATAAATTCACCAATAGTAAAAGTAGCTCCAAAATGAAGATTTTTTTTACTAATATCTATATTTTTTATCTCCTCTCTTATCTTATTAGCATCTGAACTCATTGTTAAAAGATATTTATATAGCGCTTCTCCCTGCTCTGTTATAGTTAAAACTTTTTTATTGTAATTAAAAAGCTTACATCCATAAAATTCTTCTAAATATTTTATGTGCTGACTCACTGCAGGCTGTGTCATATGTAAATTCTCTGCAGTTTTAGTATAATTTCTAGTTCTACATAATTCTATAAAGGTATCTACTCTAAAGTCTAACATTTTTTCTCCTTAATTATAATTTTTTATTATATTTTAATAAAAATATATAATTTTATTTTATACTTTTTTTATGATAAAATCAAGATATAAATAAGAAATAAAATAAATATTTTTAGGAGGCTATTATGAATTTCAAATTTTCTAATGAACAAGAAGTATTTTTATCAAAAGTGAGAGATATAACTATGAAAGAGGTTGCTCCTATCGCAGCTAAAATAGATAAAGAAGCATCATTCCCTGTTAATACTATTAAATTATTAGGAGAAAATGGTATTATGGGAATACCTTTTGAGAAAAAATATGGTGGACTTGAAATGGATAACTTAACTTATGTAGCAGCTGTTGAAGAGTTATCAAAAGCTTGTGCCTCTACTGGTGTTATTATGTCAGCACACACTTCTTTATGCTCTTGGCCAATAGCTACTTATGGTACTGAGGAACAAAAAATTAAATATCTAACTCCATTAGCTAGCGGTAAAAAATTAGGAGCTTTTGGTTGGACAGAAGCTGAAGCTGGAACTAAAACAACTGCAATAAAAAATGAAAATAAATATGTATTAAATGGTAAAAAAGTTTTAATTACTAACTCACATGAAGCTGATATCTTTGTTGTATTTGCTAAAACAGATTTAGAAAATGGAACTCTTTCAGCTTTTATTGTAGAGAGAGGAACAAAAGGATTTTCTGTAGGTGAAGCAGAGGATAAAATGGGAGTAAGAGGTTCTTCTACTGCTGAGCTTTTCTTTGATAACTGTACTATTCCAGAAGAAAATTTACTTGGAAACTTAGGTGAAGGATTAAAAATAGCTATGTCTACACTTAATGGTGGAAGAATAGGTGTAGCAGCTCAAGCTGTAGGACTTGCACAAGGAGCTTTAGATGCTGCAATAGATTATGTAAAAAATAGAATGCAACTTGGCAAACCTATATCACACCACCAAAATACTCAATTTGTCATAGCTGATTTACAAACAAAAATAGATGCTGCTAGACTTATGACTTATAGAGCTGCTAATATGAAAGATTTAGGAGAGGATTATGGATATATGGCATCTATGGCAAAATTATTTGCTTCAGAAATAGCTATGGAAGTTACAACTAAGGCAGTTCAATTATTTGGGGGAAATGGATATTCTAAAAAATTCCCAGTGGAGAGAATGATGAGAGATGCTAAAGTTACTGAAATCTATGAAGGAACTTCAGAAGTTCAAAAAGTAGTTATTGCTGCTCATATGGGAATTAAATAGAATAAAATAATTTAAGAATAACTCTCGTTCAAAAAATAAAGAGCAAGTATGGCTCAGCTCACTAAAAACACAAAACTCGCTTCACTCAAACAGTTGTGTTTTTTAGCGTTCGCTTTTGCTGACTTGCTCTATTTATTCTTCTCAATCTTCTTTATTCTTGAATTTTATAATTTTTATAAAACTAAAATTTAAATATAAAATATTAGAAATTTACATAATAACCATGCTCTTTAAATAAACTAATTACTTCACTTACATTTTCACTTTTAATCAATAAGTGGAAATCTTCCCCTTTTAACATAAGAGGTTTAAATCTTTCATCTTTAGTAATAGTTTTTATAAGTTCTTTATCATTTTTTAGTTTTAAAACTACAAATTGACTTTCAGCTTTTATAACACTACTTTTTTCTAAAATATCTTCAAAAAACTCTCTCCAAAGTTGGTTAGGTTCAGAAGTTATTTTTGTATAAAATTCATTTATTCTTTCCTCTATCTCTTTAGAACTACTGATTCCTCTTAAGAAATTTTCTCTAGTAAACTTATATTTATTTGTAGCTATTCTTTGAGATACTCTCTCTAAAAACATTGTCTTAACTGGAGCATCTCCCATAAGAGTAGCTATAAGTCTATCTTCATCTAGGATTACCTCTCCATCTTCTTTTGCATTTTTAAAGTCATACTCATCTATTCTATCAAAACAATATCTTCCTAATTCTGTAAATTTAATATATTTAATTCCATCATATTTACTTAGATATCCATTTTTTAGATATAGAGAGTTATTAATTGATGGATAATCATAATAGATTTCAAATACTCCTAATACTCCTAATAGGAATAGTACAGATTTTATGAATGGTATCACAACATACATCTGATACTTTTCATAGTTTAAAATCTTTGTTCTCTCATAGTTAGCCTCATTTATATAAATATAATCGTAGGCATCTTTTACATCTATTATTTCAATAAACTCATCTCTATATAGTATTGCCTTTATAATATTATCTACACTTACAGGCTTATCATCTGGCAGCTCATCTATTATCTTTTTAATAGTTGCAAATCCTCTTTTTATCTCCTCTTTAGATTTCCAAATATTCTTTACTCCCTTTAAGTAATTTAGATAAAGAGAAGTGTAGTGATAATTTTCCTCTTTGATAAGCTCTCCACTTATAAAATCTCCAACTATATTTTTTATATTTGAAACTTTAAAATAATTTTCATCAATATATTTATCTTTTACTAAGAAAAAGAAAAGTGCTATTGTTTCAGTTTTTAGATAATCTAAATCTTTAGAATCTTCATAATACTCAGTTATATTACAATATTTTTTCATATTAAGTTTTGATTCTTTTAGTATCTTAGCACTGCTTGATAATTTTACTCCCCCTTGAGAATAAAACTCAAAATACATCTTAAAGTTTTCTATTAACTCTTTCTCATTACTGTTTACAAGGTTCGCTTTTATTTTTTTCTGTGGAATAATATTATATTCCTCTGGCTTTTTCATATATTTTCTTATTACTCTAAGAATATCATAATCTAAATAGAGATACTCTCCCTTTTTTATATCCTTATCAGCTTTAAAAAATAAAAACTCCTCTTTTAAATCCTTATTGATATCATAATTATTTTCTAATTTTAAAAATCTTTCTCTATTAGTAATAAAAAATTTCCCGTTCCAAGCAACCTCTTCAAAAACTTCTCTTACATCTTTATCCAATTTTTCAAAGATTGTACAGAATATCTCTTCTTTAGAATAAAATTGCTCTAACAAATCTAAAAAAGTCTGTTTATTACTATTTTCACTAATTAAAGAGATTTCAAAAAGTCCTAGGTTACTCCCTATATACCCTTCAGCTATCCAGTCTAAAAAATATTTAGTATAAAGTTTAAATAAAACTTCCTTAGAGTAAAACTCATTTACTGCCTCTCTAAATCTATCTTTACTTATTGCCATCTCTTCTCCTAAACTTTTTTATTCTCCTAAAATAAATTCAATATCCTTCTCAGTAAGTGTTTTTAAACTAGAACTATCTTCAGATATTAAACTATCTAGAAGTTTTATTTTTGATTCTTGTAATTGAAGTATCTTCTCTTCAATAGTATCTTTTAGTATCAGTTTATATGAAAATACTGTTCTATCTTGTCCTAATCTATAAGCTCTATCTATTGCTTGATTTTCAACTGTCTTATTCCACCAAGGGTCATATATAAATATTGTATCAGCAGCAGTAAGGTTTAATCCTACTCCTCCTGTTTTAAGAGTCATTACAAAAACTTTATATTTATTATCTTTTTGGAATTTATCTACTAATAGCTGTCTATCCTTAGTGGCTCCACTCATAGAAAGATATTTTATTCCATATTTTTCTAAGTCATCATAGATATTTTTTATAGAGTTAATATAGTTTGTAAATACTAATACTTTGTGTCCATTCTCCACTGCATCTAATATGTTATTGATAAGTACCTCTCTCTTACTAGAAGTTACTCCAACACTTTTTGACTCTGGACAACTTGTTATCTGTCTTAACTCATTTAAAGCTTGTAGTATAAAAAACTGCGTCTTTCCTAGTCCATTCTCTTTTATTTGAGAGTGTACCATATTGTAATAGTAGTTTCTTCTCTCTTCATAAAGTTTTTTCTGCTCTGGATTCATCTCAATATACATAGTTTTCTCTATCTTATCAGGTAAATCTTTCAGAACCTCTTTTTTTATTCTTCTTAAGATAAATGGATATACCTTTTTCTTAAGCTCCTCTATTGCCTCTTGGTCATTTTCTCTTTGAATTGGAATAGCATAATAGTTATTGAACTCTTCCATTGTTCCAAACATTGATGGATTTAAAAATCTAAATAATGAATACAATTCACTTAGGTTATTCTCTATAGGTGTTCCACTTAGGGCTATTCTATGTTTAGCATTAAGTAACATAATAGCCTTTGTTGTTTGTGCATTTACATTTTTTATATTTTGAGATTCATCTAATATTACAGCATCAAAGTCATAATCCCTTATAATCTCAATATCATTTCTAATAGTTCCATAGGTTGTAAGTATTATACTATTTTTCTTTATAATATCTCTATTTCTAAAGTTTCCATAGTATATTCCAACCTTTAATTTAGGACTGAATCTTTTTATCTCACCATCCCAGTTGTAGATAAGAGATTTTGGCATAACTACTAAGCTTTTTCTCCCTTTTACTTGGTGTAATCTTGTCAATACAGAGATAGCTTGTAGAGTTTTTCCAAGTCCCATATCATCTGCTAGGCAACCTCCTAAATTATTATCCATTAGGTATGACAACCACTTATATCCATACTCTTGATACTCTCTAAGTTGGGCTTTTACCTTTGGAGGTTCTATATCATAATTTTTTATATTATTTATTCCCTTAAAGAAATCTCTTGTTCTATTCATCTCTTCAGAGAAAATCTTATCCTCTATCAATTCCTCTACAAGAGGTAAATCAAAGAAAGAAAGTTTTACTTTTTTCTTATCACTATCTTTGAAAAGTCTCTCTAATTTCTCAATATATTTCTTATTGATTAGAGCACTTGTTCCATCACTTAACATTATATAAGAATCTTTTTTATATGATGAAAGAACATCTAGTATAGAAAACTTTTCTCCCTCTATCTCTAACTCTATCTCTCCTTCTAAGAAATCTATAGAGTGGCTAAATTTTCCTATAACCTTTGGTTTTACTGCTTTTATATTATACTTTCTAAGTTTATCAGTTCCTACAACTCTATACTTAGAAGCTAACTGTAGTAAGTCCTGCATAATAAACTCTTTAGCTAATTTTTCCTGCATAATAATTAGATTACTTTCATCTAAATAATAACTTGCTCTTACCTTTAAATTTTTCTGATTTTTTGCTAAAATCTTTACAATATCCTCTACTGCCTCAGATATCCTACTTATATCCACTTCACAAATAGATATTTTTTTCTCCATATTATTAACAATAGCTACTTTTTCTATCTCATGTCCCTTTAAAAAATCATAATGCATACCTGATACCATTAAAGTAACTTGAAGATACAAACTATTATCATAGGATATTTTCTCTATTACTAATTGTGGATTAGGAGTGCACTTTTCTCCTATTACAACCTTATAATCCTTATACTCTATCTCAATATTTTTAAAATATTTTATAGTAAGAGTTAAAAAATTTTCTAATCCTGATTCATCAATAGTTCCAACTAATTCTTTTAAGGTATGGAAATCATTACTCTCCATATCTATAATATAAAAAGTATTATCAGCTAAAATTAAATCCTCATTTATAATTATAAAATCATTTATAGAACCATTTAATAAAAGCTCTGTATTTAAAGATGTAGCACTATTTTCCTTTTCTTTAATTATAAGAGCTAGTGTGTTCTCTCTTTTTACCCACTTAAGTGGCTCCATTTTTTCATTTACAAGTTTAGGATTATCTATCAGATATTCTATCAAATCTGGGTGTTCATTTAGATATGCTTCTTCATATTCATTTTCCCAATCTATAAAAAAACTATCCTCTTTTATTCCCTTTATATATGTTAAAATCTGACTAGTAGTATCTTCTGCCTCTTCATCTACCTCAATATTTTCCAACATCTCTCCATTAGAATCTACTGGAGTAACATAGGCTCCTCTCTCATCTATTTTTAACATAAAGTATATTTTTTCTAGTATATCATCTCTCTTTTCTAAGCTCATAATCTTCTCTACCCTTACTATCCTTAATTTTTATTCAGAGTATATTATATCAAAAAATACGAATTTTATCAATATTTTATTTATTCTTTAGCTCTAAATACATATCATTCCACTTTGCTCCTCCATGTGAAGATGCTGATATTCCTAGATGTTTAAACCCAAATTTAGAATAATAATGTACTAAATGGTCTTTACAAGTAAGAACTACTCCTTTCTTACCCCTTTCTATACTCAATCCTATTAATTTTTTCAACAATTCTTCAGCTATTCCCTGTTTTCTATATTCAGGTACTACATCTAGTCCAAAAACTGTCTGATAATCTCCATTAGGTTTATGTAGTTTTGTATTATGATACAGCTCGTCTGGAAGTTCTGGAGTATTAGTTGTACAACCATTTATAAATCCTACTACTTTTCCATCTTTTTCTGCTACTAAGAAATTTTCACTGAAAGCTTCAAATCTTATTTTTAATGTCTCTCTATCAGCTGCTTCTGCTACTGGAAAACATTCTAATTCTATATCAGCTATTCTCTCTACATCCTCTTTTTTTGCAAATCTTATTGTTAACATAAAAATTCTCCCCCTATATCTCAAATATTTTCTCACAATTTTTTACAATTCTTATAACATTTATATTAACTCTTTTTTCCAACTCTTCAGCTATTTTATACTTATCCCACATATGCATTGGAATTATATTTTTTACTTCAACTCTTTTTATAAAATCTTCCACACCTAAGAAGCTATTTTCCTCTAATCTTGGGTCAACTGGATAAAATAGATAATCTACTTTTTCTATATTCTCTACTATTTTTTTCATTTTACTCATATAAAGATCTCTCATATCCTCTTCTTCTTTTGGTGTATCATCTGGCCAAGCCCACCAATTTAAATCTCCTGAGTGAAAGAATCTCTTTCCATCACATTTTACAAAATAGGATACCCCTAAATCACTTGATCCAAAAACTTTTATCTCTAATCCATCTATGCTTAGAGTATCTCCCTCTTTTACAAAATATTTTTTTACTTCTGCTTTAATATCATCACTTAAAACATATTCTACCTTTGAATTTTTTTCTTTCCACTTTAATATCTCACTATTAAAGTGATCCCCATGTCCATGAGATGAAAATACTAATAATTTTTTATCATTTTTTATAAAATCATCTATTCTAAAATTTCCACTATTTCTTTTAGGTTCCATATAATAATCAAACACTAACTTATAATTTTCTGTTTCTACTGCAAATCCACTGTGATAAATATAAAAAATCTTCATCTCTACCTCCTAAATACAACTATTCTCTATATTATAGCTGTTAATATTATTTTTGACAACTTTTATTCTGCTTTGATATAATTTATCTATCAACTTTTTAAGGAGGATTAATATGTTTAAATTTAACCATTTCAACTTTAATGTATTAGATTTAGAAAAAAGCTTAAAATTTTATGAGGAAGCTTTAGGATTAAAAGAAGTAAGAAGAAAGGAAGCTGAAGATGGGAGCTATAAATTAATTTATCTTGGGGATGGAGAGGGACATTTTTCTCTTGAACTTACTTGGCTTAGAGATAGAGAGGAAAAATATGATCTAGGAGATGAAGAGTTCCACTTAGCCCTTACTACTGAAAATTATGAAGAAGCTTACAAAAAACATAAAGAGATGGGAGTTATTATATACGAAAATCCAGCTATGGGAATCTATTTTATAGGAGACCCAGATGGATATTGGATAGAGATAGTTCCTGCTAAAAAATAATTTTGATAAAAAGAGGAGTTTGCACCGAATATACAAACTCCTCTTTTTTCTTGGGGAAAGAATTTTATGAATTAATTACTATGTTTTTTTGACGTAGTTTTTCTTTAAAAAGTTTAAATAATTTTATTTTTTTGATATAATTATCTTATAAATATGAAGAGGTGAAAAAATGAAATTAAATGAAGTATTAGATGAATTAGTTATAAAAAATAGACCTATTAGTCAATATGGGAATGTTGCTAACTATATTCCAGAACTAGATAAAGCCCAAAAAGATGCTCTAGGAATTTTTATAACTGATATCACTGGAAATAAATTTCATGCTGGAGATTGGAATACAAAATTCACTATACAAAGTATATCTAAAATAGTAACTCTTATGCTAGCAATTCTAGACAATGGCGAGGAATATGTATTCTCTAAAGTAGGTATGGAACCTACTGGCGATCCATTTAACTCAATAGTAAAACTTGAAACTTCTCGTGGAAGAAAGCCCTATAATCCTATGATTAATGCTGGAGCGATTGCTGTTTCCTCTATGATAAAAGGAAAAGATGCTAGAGAGAAATTCGAACGTCTTTTGGACTTTTTTAAATTAATCTCTGAAGACAGTACTCTTGATGTAAATTATAAAATCTATTGTGGAGAAGCAGAAACAGGAAATAGAAATAGAGCTATGGGGTATTTTTTGAAAAGTGAGGGTATAATTGATGGAAATGTAGAAGATGCTCTTACAGTTTATTTCAAACAATGTTCTATTGAGGTGACTGCTGAAACTCTTTCAAAAATAGCACTGTTTCTAGTTAATAATGGAAAAATTTCTACTGGAGAAACAATTATCCCACCAAGAGTAGCCACTATTATAAAAACATTAATGGTTACTTGTGGAATGTATGATAGTTCTGGAGAGTTTGCTATAAGAGTTGGTATCCCATCTAAAAGTGGTGTAGGTGGTGGAATACTATCTGTTGTCCCTGGTAAGATGGCTATTGGTGTCTATGGTCCATCTCTAGATGAAAAAGGAAATCCTATTGCTGGTGTTGCTCTTTTAGAAGATTTATCTAAGAAATTAAATCTTACTATATTTTAATTTCTCCTTGACTATTTTAAATTTATACCTTACTCTATTGTAATGAGATTTTAATTTTTTATTTGGAGGAATAATGTTTAAGGCTATTGATTTAAAAAGAGACTCTGTTTCAAAACTATTTTTTAATTTTTCAATACCTGCCGTTACTGGTATGATGGTTAATGCTCTCTACGCTATTGTAGATGGAATTTTTATTGGACAAGGGGTAGGAGCTGACGGACTTGCTGCTGTAAATATTGCTTATCCTGTTATCAATCTTGGTATTGCCATAAGTTTATTGATTGGAACTGGTGGAGCTACTTTAATGTCCTTACGCCCTAAAAATATTAAGTTTAAAAATACTTGTTTTTCACATATAGTTACTTTGAATATTATTTCTTATATTATTATTTTGGGATTAGTTTTAATTAGTGGAGATAGTTTAATCTTTTTATTAGGTTCAAGTGAGCAGTTAGCTTTACAAGTTAAAACATACCTATATACTTGTGTTATTGCTATGATATTTTTGATGCTATCTAATAGTTTAAATGCAGTAGTTAGAAATGATAAATCTCCTGTATACGCTTTTATATCTATGGTTATTGGAGCTATTACTAATGTATTTCTAGATTGGTTATTTATCATAGTATTTAAATGGGGAGTTTTTGGTGGTGCTTTTGCCACAGCTATTGGACAATTATTTTCTTTTTTATTTTTAGTAAAATATTTTTATAGAATAGATTGTAAAATAAAATATAAATTCCAAAAGTTAAAATTAACTTTTCTTAAAAATATTATCTCTATTGGATTTCCATCATTTACAATCGAGTTTACAGCTGCACTTACCAATGCTCTTTTTAATATCTCCTTTATGAAATTTTTAGGAGAAATTGGAGTATCAGCTTACTGTATTGTCGCATATATCTGTTATATATTTAGATGCTTATTTACTGGATTATCTCAAGGAATTCAACCTGTTATAAGCTATAACTATGGAATAAAAGAGTATGAGAGAGTTAAAAAAACATATAGATTAGGGCATATAGTTACTTTCTTGATATCTTCATCTATACTATTAACTGTAATATTCTTTGGAAAACATCTAGTAAAATTATTTAATAATGATAAAGCTCTTGTTGATTTAGCAGCACATGGATTGATTTTATTTGCTAGTGCTATTATCTTTCAAGGAGCAAACTTTATCAATATATCATACTTACAATCTAAAGGAATGACAAAACTATCTAATATAATCTCCTCATTGAGAAGTATTGTATTTTTTATAATCTCAATAATTGTACTTCCATTATTTTTAAGAGAAACTGGGGTTTGGTTATCTCTTCCAGCTTCGGATCTTATGTGTTTTATTGTTAGTATAATTATTCTTAGAAAGGAACTTCCTTTTTCATTTAAGTTTTCTAAGAAAAAAGATAAGAAAAAATTTATAAATTTATAAAATGAAGGAGCTATTACAAATTTTAAATTGTACTAGCTCCTATTTTTTATTCTTTTACTTTTTTTAATGAATTTATAAATAAAAATACTCCTATTACAATAGAAATATAGTCTGCTACAGTTTGTGTGAAGTTAACTCCTGTCAATCCTAAAAAAGAGTTCATCACAAATAGCAAAGGTATAAACAATAAGCCCTGTCTTGCTAAAGATAATACAGTAGCAGGTAGAGGATTATTAATAGCCTGCATTCCATTTATTGATAAAAACATTACTCCTAATATAGGTCCTGCTAACGAAGTAGCCACTAACATCTTTGCCCCATATTCAATAACCTCTCTATCTTGAATAAATAATTCTATTATCTCTTTACTAAAAACTATATAAATTACTGTCAATATTAAGCCTATACTTATTGAAAATTTTAAACTAAACTTCATAATATCCATAAATCTCTTTTTTAATTTAGCTCCATAACAATATCCTAAAAGAGGTTGGATACCATTAGCAATTCCCATATGTATTAGAGCTATTAATAGATATATCTTTGTTACTATTCCCATAGCAGCAACTGCACTATTTCCGTAGATAAGTAAAATATTATTTAAAAATATGGTAGAGATACTCATAAGCCCTGAATTTATTCCTGCAGGTATTCCTAATTTTAACAAACTTCCTGCTACTTCTTGACTAAAAGTAAAATATCTAGGTGATATTGTTAATAACGGGCTTCTATAATTAAAATAATAAATATAATATAATGTGCCAGCTATATTTCCAATAACTGTAGCTATAGCAGCTCCTGCTGTTCCCATTCCTAAAGTTAAGATAAATATTGGATCTAAAACTATATTTACAATTGTTCCAATCATTCCACCTATCATTGATGCCTTAGCTCCTCCTTCTCCACGAACAGTATGACCAAAAGCATTAGAAAATAAAATAACAGGTCCACCTAGAGCTATATAAAACAGATACTCTCTTGTAAAAATATATGTATCTAGAGTAGCACCCAATAATTTTAATATATTATCCATAAAAATTATGATTATAGCTCCAAAAATTACTCCCAATCCTAATGATGAATAACAAGAAAAACTTGAACACTGCTTTGCATATTTTCTTTTTCTCTTTCCTAAAAATATTGAAATCAATGTACTTCCTCCAATACCAATAAGTTGAGATATAGCCATATACATTACAAAAATTGGATTTGTTAAAGATACAGCTGCCACTTGAAGTGGATTTTGAGTCTGTCCTACAAAAAATGTATCTGCCATATTGTATATTACTACAATTAATGACGAGATTATTGTAGGGATAGCCATCTCCATAACTGCTTTTTTTACTTCAACTTTTTCAAATAAATTTTTATTTTTCTCCATTTTTCCTCCGTTTTTTAGTATGCTAGCAAACTTTGCTTTTAAAATAGGAAAATCTACTTTTCCATATTCTTTATTAATAATCTACAAACTTTCTTAAATATATCTAGTTCTTCTTGAGTGATATCTTTTTTTAATTTATTTTCCAAATTATTTATTATCTCTTTTCCAACTATTTTTAAACTCTCTCCTTTTTCTAAAACAACTATTTTTTTTAACCTTCCATCATTTTCTAAAGGAACTCTTTCTATTAGACTTTTTTCCTCCATCAACGAAAGCATCTTTGATGCAGTTGCTTTATTGATATAAAACTCCTCCTCTATATCCTTTTGAAAAACTTCTTTATCTTTATCAACAGTTGCTAGAAAATTTATAATCATTATATTCATTAAGGTAATATCTTTTAAACTATAATTTTTATATTGATTATACATCTCTCTCTCTATATGGTTACTTATTTTTTTTACAAAAAAACCAATATCTTCATTTTTTTCTCTTTTCATAATTATACTCCTACTCAAAAAAGTTTGCTTACAAAGCATTCTAAACTTTTTTTATTTTTTTGTCAATAAACTCTTGAAAAAAACTTTTTTATGTGATATAAATAATACGTGTTTAAACACTTATTATAAAAGGAGATACTATGAGTGATTATAATTTAAAAAAATCTTTAGGTTTTAAACTAGATAAAGCTTCTAGATTAACTACTTTAAATTTTAATAAAAAATTAAAAGAAAATAATTTTATGATAACTCCTGAACAGTGGGGTGTTATTAACTTTTTATTAGAAAGCAATGGAATTACTCAAAATCAAATAGGAACTCTTATTGGAAAAGATCATACTTGTGTTTCTAGACTTGTAGATACTCTTATAAAAAAAGGTTTGATTATAAAGAAAAATTCTCTCAATGATAAAAGAATAAATTTAATATTTTTAACAGAGTTAGGTAAACAAATACAAAGTGATGTTGTAGAAACTGTAGAACACAGTTTAGATACTGTTTTTAAAAATGTATCTGAAGAGGAGAAAAAAATTTTTTCCGATGTATTAGATAAAATTATAAAAAATTTAGAGTGATCTTACTCTATTTTTTTAACAAAAATATGTGTTTAACCACATAAAAGGAGTGTTTTTTATGAAAAAAAGAAAAATTATTTTTATTTTAGGATTATTAATTTTTATCTTTTTTAATAATCCAATTCTAGCCTCTCAATTAAAAAGAAGCTATTTAATTTTAAATTTAACTGATCTTAATGATTTACCTAAAGCTAATAGGTGGCTTTTTAAATATCATGCTCAAGATACAATCAATATTAATGGTCCTATTTTAGCAGGATATTCAACTTACAGAGCTCTTCCTATTCCTGAAGGTGGAGAAAAATATGGAGCTTATAACTGGAGAATGACTGAACATTATTGGAGAGAAGATCCTTTTTCGATGGAAGATGAATTAAATCAAGGAACTGCAATGAGTGAAGTATGGGTAGAAGGATATAATGAAATGATAGGAAACCCTATTGATTCTACTAAAAGAGCAGATTGGGGAGTTCAAGATAATAAAAATGCTCATCCTGCTGCCTTTGTTTTTGTCAATAGAAAAATTGATGACGATTTTAAAGGTTATGGACTTACAAGTGATGATGGACCATTTTATAGATTTGTAGTAGCTTTAAAATATCCAACAGGAGTTAAAGAAGATGAGGGAGAGAAATGGTTCTATAATAATTTTATTCCTGAAATAATAAAACAAAAAGATCTACTTAGATGTTTCTCTTATAAGTCTATTGAACCTAAAACTTCTCCCTTTGTTAGAATAGTTGAGTTTTGGTATAAAGATTCTAAAACTTGGAAAAAAAATTGGATAGAAGAAACTCCAAATGTAAAAAAACCTACTTGGGCTAAATCTAATGATATTTTCCCATATTTAACTCCATATAAAGATATTGTAAGTATATTTTTAGAAGAACATGCAGAAAGAGATTTTTTAAGAGATGGAACTGAATACCATTTTACAAATTAAAATGACCATAGTTTAAAACAAATATAAAATAATTAAGGAAGGTTAAAAAATGAAAATATTAGGAATTTCAGCAGGAACAAAAAATGGAAATAATGATGCTATGTGTAAAGAAGCTCTAATGGAAGCTAAAAAATTAGGAGCAGAAGTTGAATTTATTAGACTTTTAGACTTAGATTTAAAACATTGTACTGGTTGTATAGCTTGTGTTAAAGCTTTAATGAGCGGTAGAGGAAATATCTGCTCGTTAAATGATGATTTTGAATGGCTAAAAGGAAAGATGTTAGATGCAGATGGAATTATATTTACAGTACCTATTTTTGAAAAAGGAGCAGCTGGAATATTCAGAACTGTAGTAGACCGTTTTGGTCCTAGAATGGATAGAGGAAACAATGTAGTAGCTAAAAAAATTGCCGAAGAAAATGGTGGAGTTGTACCAGATGAAAGAAACTTCAAAGATAAAGTTATCTCTTATATTGGAATAGGTGGTTCTGATTGGACAACTAGAGTTCAGTGTGATTGTGAAATGTTATCCCTTACTCCAATGTGGAAAACCATAGATAATGAAGTTTTTCCTTGGTCTAAAGGAATTATTATGGAAGATGACAAGATAAAAAGAGTTCAAGAAATTGGAAGAAATCTTACTTTAGCAGCAAGAGATATTGAAAATGCTACTTTCAAAGGAGATAGTGGAGTATGCCCTCACTGTCATAGTAGAAATTTCTATGTACAAAATGATGGAAGTGCTACTTGTTGCCTATGTGGAATTATTGGTAAGTTTGAAATAAATGAAACTGGACTTAAATTTATATTTCCTGAAGAACAATTAGAACATGCTCATAATACTCTTTCTGGAAAATTTATTCATATGAATGATATCAAAACTAATGAAAGTAAACTTATGGAAGCTAAAAAAACTGAAGAGTATAAAACTCGTTTACAAAAATATAAAGATTTTATTGTTGCTTCTACTCCTAAAAAATAAATTTTAATAAAAAATTTTTATATTTTAAAAAAAAGTATTGACATTTTTATAAAAAAATTATATTATAGCTCTAACAAAGAAATTAACCATCAAGAGAAACTGAGGGACTGGCCCTAGGACGTTTCAGCAACCTGCTTAAAAAGTGTGGTGCTAATTCCAGAAAGATGGATAGAACTAAAAAAGCTCTATTAAATCTCTATTACTTGATGGTAATAGAGATTTTTTTTACTATAAAATATTTACAGGAGGAAAAAATGATAGAGATACAAAAGATAAATAAGATATATTCTAATGGTTATCATGCTGTAAAAGATGTATCTTTAGAGATAAAAACAGGAGATATCTTTGGAGTAATAGGACTAAGTGGTGCTGGAAAATCTTCATTAATAAGACTTCTAAATAGATTAGAAGAACCAACAAGTGGAAAAATTATAATAGATGGAGTGGATATTACCTCTCTTTCTAAAAAAGATTTATTAGAAAGAAGAAAAAAAATAGGAATGATTTTCCAACACTTTAACTTACTCTCTTCAAGAACAGTGGGAGAAAATATCGCTTTTTCTTTAGAGATAGCTGGTTGGAATAAAGCTGATATAGATAAAAGAGTTAAAGAATTATTAGAAGTAGTAGAATTATCAGATAAAGAAAACTACTATCCATCACAACTATCTGGAGGACAAAAGCAAAGAGTAGCTATTGCTAGAGCACTAGCAAATAATCCAGATATATTGCTTTCAGATGAAGCTACTTCAGCTCTTGATCCTAAAACTACAAAATCGATACTAGAATTAATAAAAAATATACAAAAACAATTTGGACTTACAGTAGTAATGATAACTCACCAAATGGAAGTAATTAGAGATATTTGCAATAGAGTAGCAGTTATGGCTGATGGAAAAATTGTAGAATCTGGAAGTGTACACCATATATTTTCTAATCCACAATCTGAAGTAACTAAAGAGTTAATCTCTTATCTACCAGGAGTGGAAGAAAAAGGAATAGAGATAATGAAAACAAAAGGTAAATCAATAGTTAGACTTGATTTCTTAGGTACAATAGCTGAAGACCCTATTATCTCTCAAGCTGTAAGAACTTTCAATATAGATTTTAGTATAATTGGTGGTTCTATTGATAATCTTTCTACTATGAAAGTAGGACATCTATTTATAGAGCTATCTGGAGATATGGAGCAACAAAAAGAAGCTATATCTTGGTTTAAAAATGAAGCAGGAGTACTTACAGAGGTGATATACAATGGTATTTAGTATGATATGGACATCTACATTAGAAACATTATACATGGTTTTTTTCTCAACACTTTTTTCATTATTAATTGGTTTCCCAATAGGAATACTTCTTACTGTTACTAAAGAAGGAAATATTTTAGAAAGGCCAAAATTAAATAAAGTATTAGACTTTATAATCAATACTTTAAGGTCATTTCCTTTTATCATACTTATGATACTTCTTTTCCCGCTTTCAAGAATAATAGTAGGGACAACAATAGGAAGTACAGCAGCAATAGTTCCTCTTTCTATCTCAGCAGCTCCATTTGTAGCTAGAATGATAGAAGGAGCTTTAAACGAAGTAGATAAAGGACTTATTGAAGCTAGTTCTAGTATGGGAGCAAATAACTGGACAATAATATTTAAAGTTATGATCCCTGAAACTATGCCCCATATAATTCATGGAATAACAGTTACAGTGATTAGCCTTATAGGTTTCTCTGCTATGGCTGGTACAATAGGAGCTGGTGGACTAGGAGACTTAGCTATCAGATTTGGATATCAAAGATTTAAAACAGATATTATGGTTTATGCTGTAATAGTTATTATAATAGTGGTTCAAATTTTACAATCACTAGGAAATTATTTAGTTTACAGAGCCAAAAAAAATAGATAACATATAATAACATAAGGGAGAGGATAATATGAAACTATCACTAAGAACACTTTTATTAGCAGGACTTTTAACATTAGGAGTAAACTCTCTAGCTGGAGAATTAAAAGTTGGAGCAACACCTGTTCCACATGCTGAACTTTTAAACTTAGTAAAAGATGATTTAAAAGCTCAAGGAGTAGATTTAAAAGTTATAGAATTTACTGACTATGTAACACCAAACCTTTCATTAGCAGATGGAGAGATAGATGCTAACTACTTCCAACACTATCCATATTTAGAAAAATTTGCAAGTGAAAGAAATTTAAAACTTGTTTCAGCTGCAAAAATCCACGTAGAACCATTAGGAGTATTCTCTAAAAAATATACAAAACTTGAAGATATACCAGCAAAAGCTACAATAGCTATTCCTAATGATCCATCTAATGGAGGAAGAGCACTTATATTACTACACAACAAAGGGCTTATCAAATTAGCTGACCCTAACAATCTATATGCAACAGAATTTGATATCGTTGAAAATCCTAAAAAATTAAAATTTAAACCTATTGAAGCTCCACAACTTCCTAGAGTTTTACCTGACGTAGCTGCTGCTGTAATCAATGGTAACTATGCTTTAGAGGCTGGATTCTCTCCAGTAAAAGATGCTCTAACTCTAGAAGGAGAAGAATCTCCATATGCTAATATCTTAGCAGTAAGAGAGGGAGATGAAAATAAAGAGGATATCGTTAAACTTATAAAAGCTTTACAAAGTGAAAAAGTAAAACAATATATTTTAGCTAACTACAATGGTGGAGTAGTTGCTACATTCTAAAATATTTAAAACATCTGGAGGAAATTTATGAAAAAATTGATAATACTACTTCTATTAGTTATATCTGGACTTACATTTGGAAAAACTTTAAAATTAGGAACTAGCTCTTACCCAGGAGTAGAAATGTTTAATATAATAAAAGATGATTTAGCTGCTCAAGGGATAGAGTTAGAATTAATAGAGATGAATGACTACGTAACTCCAAACTTAGCATTAGCCGATGGAGCTATTGATATAAATTCATTCCAACATATTCAATATCTAAATCAATTTTGTAAAGATAAGGGATTGGATTTAGTTTCTGCAGGAGAAACTTATGTAGTAGCTCTTGGACTATACTCAGAAAAATATAAATCTATAGATGAAATCCCAGCAAAATCTACTATTGCTATTCCTAATGACCCTACTAATGCTGGAAGAGCACTTATTATGTTACACAATGCTGGAATTATAAAGTTAGAAGACCCTAGTAATCTACTAGCAACAGAATTTGATATCGTTGAAAATCCTAAAAAATTAAAGTTTAAATTAATAGAAGCTCCACAACTTCCTAGAGTTATAAAAGATGTTGCTGCTTGTGTTATCAATGGTGGATATGCAGTAGAAGCTGGATATATTCCTACTGAAGATGCTATTTTAGTTGAAGATGTAACTAAATCTCCATATGTTAATATTTTTGCTGTAAGAAAAGGTGATGAAAATAGAGAGGATATCAAAGCCTTTGTAAAAGCTTACCAAAGTGATAAGATGAAAAAATATGTATTAGAAAAATTTAAAGGTGGATATATTCCTACTTGGTAATAAATTATCTTCTTAATATAAAACTCAAGAATAATTTTCGTTCTTGAGTTTTTTTATTATTTATCTTGCATTAACTACCTATTCTATCATAAAATATAAAAAAAGATGAGGTGAGTAGATGTTAACAAAAGTATTTGATATAAAAAAAGGGGATATTATTACTATTACAGGAGCTGGTGGAAAGACTTCTCTTATGTTTTCACTTGCTAGAGAGCTTTCTACTTTAGGAAAAGTATTAGTTACAACTACTACTAAAATATTTACTCCTAAAATAGATGAATATGAAGAGTTAATATTACCCAACCATAAAACTAAAGGATTAGCTAAAAATATATTTATTTATGGAGAGAAAATAGAAAATAATAAGTTATACTCTCTTTCCTATGATAAGATTTTTGATTTAAAAAAAGATTTTGATTATATATTAATAGAAGGAGATGGAGCTAAAGAAAAAAAAATAAAAGCTTGGAATAATACAGAGCCTTGTATTCCAAGTTTTTCTACAAAAGTTATTGGGATAATTAATTTAGATATTTTAGATTTAAAATTAGAAGAAAATAATATTCATAGGTTTGAACTTTTTAAAGAAAAATTTAATTGTTATGTAAATAAAACTGTTGATGAAAATTTTTTAATAGATTATATCAAATTAGGAGATTTTTTTAAAAATTCTCCTTCTAGTAAAAAATATATTTTCTTTAATGGTATTGATGAAGAAAATTATCTTGAAAAATTTTCATTGACTTTAGAAGTTTGTAATCAATTAAAAAAAGATAATTTCTCATATAATTTTGTATTAGGTTCTATAAATAACAATTATAGCTTTAAATATATCCCTACTGATGCAATAGTTATGGCTTCTGGTTATTCTAAAAGAATGGGAAAAAATAAGTTACAACTTCCATATAGAGATACAAACTTATTAGGTTACACCTTAGAAAAACTCTCTTTTCTCCCTTTCTACAATATATACGTATGTGGTAGGGAAGATTGGGTAGAATCTTTAGCTAAAAAATTTAATTATATCTATCTTGAAAATAAAAATGCCCATCTTGGACAAAGTGAAAGTGTAAAATTAGGAGTTAGTAACTCTAGTGGAGAGGGAATAGTTTTTTTCACTGGAGACCAACCACTTCTAACTAAAAATAGTATCTTAAAAATCTATTTTGAATTTTTAAAATATAATTATATCACTATTCCTAGAGCAGAGGGAGAAAGATTTTCCCCAGTATTTTTTCCAAAAGATAAAAGAAAGGAACTTTTAAATCTAGAAGGTGATACTGGTGGTAGAGAGGTTATCAAAAACTCGTCTCTCATCTCCTTTGTTGATTTTCCTAATAAGATAGAATTTTTAGATATAGATACTCCTGAAGAGTATCAAAATATTATCTCTCTTTAAAAAATTGCAAAAAATAAAAACAGCAGAGAACTTTAAAAACTCTGCTATTTTTATTAATCTATATTAAAATATCTTGGGGAAAGATTTATTATGTCTTAAGTACACACTTTCTTTGTGTCAATTTTGTTACAAATAAATGTTTTTTTATTTTGTTTTAAAAAAATATTAACATATAGTGAATACTAAACTATTTTTAATTTAAAAGAAAACCAAGAATTATTCCTAAATTAATTTACTAGCTGAGTAGTATTATAATAAAAGGATTACTACAAATCTTAAAATTCATAGTAACCCTTTCTAATTAATTATTCATCTATTAAAATTTATTAATTACTCTTCAGTAGAAGAAGTTCCATATTTAGATAATAGCTCTTGATTTTCTCTTCTCTCTTCTTCTAATTCTATTTTCTTAATAGATAATTTTATTCTTTGTTTCTCTTTATCTATTTCAACAATTTGAGCTTTTACAACATCTCCAACTTTAAATTTATCTTTTAAATTTTTAACAAAGTCTTTAGATGCCATTTGAGCAGGTACAAACCCATCTACACCTTTACTTAGATTTAAGAATAATCCAAAATCCATAATATTTTTAATCTCTTTCTCTACTGTTTGTCCTACTTTATAAGTTTCTAAAGCTACTTCCCATGGACTCTTAGTTAAAGCTTTTATACTTCCTTTTATTTTATTATCTTCCATATTTAACTCTATAACTTTAAAGTTTACATTATCTCCTACAGAGAATTTTTTATTAGGTTCTCCTTGCCAATTATAATCAGATTGGTGGATGAATACATCTACTCCAGGCTCAACTTCTGCAAATAGTCCAAATGGTTTTACTTCTAAAACTTTTGCTGATAACTCTTTTCCAACAGCAAATCTCTCCTCAGCAGTATCCCAAGGATTTTCACAAAGTTGTTTTATTCCTAATTTTAATTTTCTTTCAGCTGGTACAAACTCAAGAACTCTAACTTTTACAGTATCTCCCACTTGTACAAACTCTCCAAGATTAACTCTTTTCTTATTCCAAGTGAAGTCAGACATATGGATAAGTCCCTCTACTCCATCAGCTATTTCTACAAATACTCCATAAGGAAGTAATTTGGTAACTTTTCCTTCTACAACTGAATCTACTCCTACAGTTTCAGCTACAACATCCCAAGGATTTCTTGTTAAAGCTTTTATAGAAAGTTTTATATTTTTCTTTTCAGCTTCTAAAGAGATTATCTCTCCTTTTATTATATCTCCCTTTTTATACTCATCAGTTAATTTTTCTAATTTTTTCCAAGAGATTTCAGAGATATGTACAAATCCTCTTAAGTGTCCTATTTTTACTGATAATCCAAAGTCTAAAACATCAGTTACTTCAGCTTCAACTACATCTCCTACTTTTAATTGAGAAAACTCTTGTTCCTCTTTTTGTAGAGTGATATCTTTTCTTGAGAAAGTTATTTTTTTAGTTTTCTTATCTTTTTCTGTTTGGATATCTTTTATCATAAGTTGAACTTCTTTACCTATGAAGTTATCTCCATCTTTCATATTAATTTCTGATAGAGAATTAGGTAAGAATCCTTGATGGAACATAGCTTCTACCATATATCCACCTTTTATTCTCTTTACAATTTTTCCTGTAATTATCTCTTTTTTCTCAAAAGCTTCTTCTAATTTTTTTAGATTATCTTCCATATCAATTCTTCTTCTTGAACCGATTATGAATTCTCCATCTTCAGTTTCTCCAACTAAAAGTATCTCTACTTCATCACCTATGTTATAAGCTAAAAGCTCTTCGTTTCTAACTCTAACACTTGTTGGTTGTCCTTGTACATCAAGATAAGCAAAGTTTCTATCTCTTTGTGCTATTACTCCTGTTGCTCTTACCCTTGTTTTTTCCTCTGCTGGTAAGTACTCATTTAGCAGAGCTTCAAATTCATCATAATTTTCGTTGTTATACATTAATGAATCCCCCTTATTTGATTTTCTATTTTAATTACTATTTCTTCTGGTGTTGAGGCTCCTGCTGTTATACCTATTTTATTCTTCCCTTCAAACCACTCTTTTTTTAAGTCATTCTCATCTTGAATTAAATATGTATTAGAATTATAACTAATTGAAATATCATATAACTTCTTAGTATTTGAACTAGTTTTTCCTCCTACAACTATGAGCATATCTACTTGTTGAGCTAATTCTTCTACAGCTTCTTGTCTCACTTGAGTAGCACCACATACCTTATCTAATATTTTAACATTTTGATAGCTATTTTCCAAATAACTTTTTATTTTTTCCAACTTTTTTTTATTTAAAGTTGTTTGCGTCAATAGACAGTACTCTTTTTTAGGATCTATCTCTATACTTTGTAGCTCTTCTAAGTCATTACAAACAGTTACCCTTTTTCCAAAAGAGATTATCCCCTTTACTTCAGGATGATTTTTATCTCCTATAAATAATATATCATACCCTTTTTTTTCCATTTCTACAAGAGTTTTTCTTATTTGAGTTACAAATACACAAGTAGCATCATATATCTCTACCTCTTTTTCTTTTAGAATATTAAAAATTCTTTCTGAGGTACCATGAGCTCTAATTATTACAACATCTCCCTTTTGTAACTCATCTTTTCCTTGTAAAATATCCATCTCCTCTACAATTTTAAATCCTTGTTTTGAAAGTTGGTTAACTACATGCTCATTGTGGACTAACATTCCCAGTATATATATTCTTTTATCTCTATTTTTCTCATCACTAGAAACTTTATGACACATGCTAATAGCTCCAGCAACTCCAAAACAAAATCCCATATGCTTTGCTCTTACTATCTCCATAACTATTCCTCATTAAATTTTTTTACTTCTATTAAATCTACTAATGCATCTAACATCTCATCTTCATCAGGACCATCAGCTATAAGCTCCAATTTTCTTCCTTGTTCAGCTGCTAATAGCATAAGCCCCATTATACTCTTACCATTTATCTCTTCATCATCACATTTTACAGTTATATCTGAATCAAATCCTGTAACAAGTTGAACAAACAATGATGATGGTCTAGCATGAAGCCCCGCTTTATTTTTTATCTCTACTATTCTACTTTTCATTTTTTAAAATCTCCTAATTTAATAATTTATATACTCTTTTAAAATATTTTTTACTTGCTCTTCTGTTTCACAACTTAAGATATTCTCTCTTATATTTTCTAAAGTTTTATACTCTAAACCTCTTACTAAAGATTTAGCAGATAGAATTGAGGATTCTACCATACTTAAATCCTTTATCCCTAAGCTCAATAATGCAACTATTCCTTTTAAATCCCCTGCCATTTCTCCACATACAGAGATTTTTTTATTATATTTATCTGCTGCTTTTTTCACATGATATATAGCTCTTAACACTGCTGGATTAAATGAACTATATAATTCTCCAACTGTTTCAGATAATCTATCTGTAGCTAGTATATATTGAGTTAAATCATTGCTTCCAACGCTAAAAAAATCTATCTCTCTAGCAAAAGCCTCTGCCATCATTATTACTGATGGCACCTCTACCATTATCCCTACTTCTATATTTTCATCAAAAGGAATATTTTCTTTTCTTAAATCTCCTTTTACTTTTTCTAATACTTTATTTGCTTCTCTTACTTCTAATAAAGTAGTTATCATAGGATACATTATCTTTATATTTTTCTCATTAGATAATCTAAGTATAGCTCTTAATTGTGTTTCAAAAATTTCTCTATATCTCAATGAAAATCTAATTCCTCTTAATCCTAAAAATGGATTAGCTTCGTTTATCATTTTAAAATATGAAAGTTGTTTATCAGCCCCTATATCTAACGTTCTTATTATTATTGACTGTTCTTTTGAAAAGCCCTTTAATATTTGAAGATACTTATCCATTTGCTCTTCTTCTGTTGGAAAATCCTGGCTTTTCATATACAGTAATTCTGTTCTAAGAAGTCCTACACCTGCTACTAATTTCCTATCTATATCAGATAATTTTCCTTGCTCTGTATCTCCCAAATTAAGATATAATTCAACTTTTATTCCATCTTGGGTTACACTTGGTAATTTAGCTCCCTCTTTTATAGCTTCAATTTTTCTAAAAAACTTTTTTTGCTTTTTTTGATACTCTTTTATCTCCTCTTCACTTGGATCAACTATTACATAATTATTATCTTCAGTAGTGTCTAAAATAATATTCCCTTCCCAATTATGATTAAATATATCATTTACTCCCATAAGAGTAGGTATTTTTAGAGCCTTAGCTAATATAGCTACATGGGAAGTTTCTCCTCCATATTCCATTATTATTCCTTTTAAGTTTACTCCTTCTTTGTGAAGTTTTAAAAGCTCAGTTGGGTAAATTTCTTTTGTTATTAATATTTTTTGGTCAAAATTTTTATAGTCTTCACTTACACTTTTTAAAGTTTCTATAAGTCTTTTACTGACATCTTTAATATCCAGTCCTCTCTGTCTATATATTGGACTATCTATATTTTCAAAAAGCTTTATAAATTTTTCTGTGGTTTCTTTTACAGCAAACTCAGCTTTTTTTTCCTTTTTTACTATTAAATTCTTTATATCAGAAATATACATAGGATCTTCTAACAATAGAATATGAGCTTCTATTACCCCTAATTCTTTTTCATTTAATTTTCCTTTTAAATCTTTCTTTAAGGTTTTCAAATCAAAAATTGTATTCTCTATTCCCTGTTCTAATCTTATTTTTTCCTTTTCTATTTCTTCAAAGGTGATATTTTCCTTTTCATTTTGTAAATTTGTATCTATATCTAAGTATGTTTCTCCTATTACAACCCCTTCATAGACACTTTTTCCTGCCAATCGTTCCATTAAAAATCCACCCCTTCACACAACTCATATACTATATAAAATTATATCTTATTTTAGCTTTTTTTTCAATTTTTTAATTTACCAAAAAAGTTTTTTAAAAAGCTATTGATTATATTATGAACATATGTTAAAATCTCTAATAATATAATTAATCTCATGAATAAAATTCGTACTATTTTTTTAAAAAATATATACTTGTTGTATTGAAATTTTATTATTTAATCTATATTTATTAAGGAGGATTTCTTAAATGAACACTATGTTAGATGTCTTTGGAGTAAATTATTTTTCAGAGCTTGAATTAAAAAGTAGGGTTCCTAGTTCTATTTTTAAAAAATTCAAAGCTGTTCAACTTGGAGATGCTGAAATGTCACTAGAAGTAGCCGATGTTATAGCTAATGCTGTTAAAAGTTGGGCAACTGAAAAGGGAGCTACTCATTTTACACACTGGTTCCAACCTCTTACTGAACTTACTGCTGAAAAGCACGAATCTTTCATCTCTGTAACTTCTGAAGGAACTATTATGTCTCAATTTTCTGGAAAAGATTTAATAAAAGGTGAAGCTGATACTTCTTCTTTCCCTAATGGTGGATTAAGATCTACTTTTGAAGCTCGTGGATATACAGCTTGGGATACTAGTTCTCCTATGTTTATAAAAGGAGAAGGAGTAACTAAATCTCTTTATATTCCTACTGCTTTTGTTGGATATAATGGAGAAGCCTTAGATAAAAAAGTTCCACTTTTAAGATCTATAAAATCAGTTGAAGCACAAGCACTAAGAATTCAAAGACTTCTAGGTGATTTTAACACAAAACATATCAATGTAACTCTTGGAGTAGAGCAAGAGTATTTCCTAGTAGAAAAAGAGTTCTGGGATAGAAGACAAGACTTAGCTCTTGCTGGAAGAACTCTATTTGGAAATCTTCCTCCTAAAGGACAGGAGATGAATGATCACTACTATGGTACTATTAAAGAAAGAGTAGAGATTTTCATGTCAGAGTTAGATGCTGAGCTTTGGAAACTTGGAGTTATGGCAAAAACAAAGCATAACGAAGTTGCTCCTAACCAATTTGAAATAGCTTTAATGTTTACTTCAGCTAACGTTTCAGTTGACCAAAATCATCTAGCTATGGATACTATTAAAAAGGTAGCAAATAGACATGGTTTAGCTGCACTTTTACATGAAAAACCTTTTGCTGGGGTAAATGGTTCTGGAAAACACTGTAACTGGTCATTAGCTACTGATACTGGAGTTAATCTTTACGATCCTGATAATTTAAAACCTGATAATTTACAATTCCTACTTTATACTATGGCAGTTATTGAAGGAATTGATAGATATGCCGATGTTTTAAGAGCTTGTACAGCTACTCCTGGAAATGACCATAGACTTGGAGGACATGAAGCTCCACCAGCTGTAATATCTATATTCTTAGGAGAGCAATTACAAGAGTTATTTGAAAATATTGGAAATGCTTCTTTCTTAGAGACTGCTGATATCAATGAAACTATTGATATTGGAGTACGTATCCCTAAAATTGCAAAGGATTTATCTGATAGAAATAGAACTTCTCCATTTGCTTTTACAGGAAATAAATTTGAATTTAGAATGCCAGGTTCAAGTGCTTCAGCTTCTACACCTGTATTCATGATAAATACTATTGTTGCAGATATTTTGAAAGAATATGCTGATATTTTAGAAAAAACTGATCCTACTAAAAATATTAATAAATATATAATTAAACTTATAAAAGAAAGATACAATCTTCATAAGAGAATAATCTTCAATGGAAATGGATATGAAAGCTCTTGGATAGACAGAGCAAAAGAGCTTGGACTTTCAAATCTAAAAAATACAATAGAGGGTATTCCTGTATATATTAGAGAAGAGACTATTGAATTATTTGAAAGAAATGGAGTCCTTACTAGAAATGAACTTTACTCAAGATTTAAAGTATATAGTGATAGATATAATAAACAAACTAATATTGAAATCTCAACTGCTATAAGAATGGCTAGAAATGAGATTTATCCTTGTGTTATTAAATATGTAACTAATATTTCTCAAATGATAAATAGTGTAAGAGAAGCTTTAAAAGAGGAAGAGTTTATCCAATTTGATAAAGAGCATCTAATAAAAGTTATTAATTTTAAAAATCAACTAAAAAATTGTATAACAGATTTAAATGAAGGATTAAAAGTGGCTACTGCAATAGCTGACGAATATGAAAGAGCTTGTTACTATAACAATGAGCTAGTTCCTATGCTTAACCAAATGAGATATGTAGTTGACTCATTAGAGTTATTAGTTGATAAGACAGTATGGCCTATCCCTACTTATTACGATTTATTATTTAGATTATAATCTGCAACAAAAGAGACTGTTGCAAATTCTTAAATTGAAATCAAAAAATAAAAACATTTAACAATATAAAAGGAAAAAAGTTTACTTCAATTTGCTAGTGCTTACGCACTGCTCATTATAGTAAATTTTTTTCCTTTTTTATAAATATTATTTTTAACTTGCATTTATTATGACTAATTTAGTATAATTAAGATAAGAAAAAATATATTTCTAGGAGGAAATCTATGTCAGTATTATTTATTAATTATCCTAAATGTAGTACATGTGTTAACGCAAGAAAATGGTTAGAAGAGAATAAAATAGAGTTTGAAAGTAGACATATTGTTGAAAATAACCCTACAAAAGAAGAGTTAAAAAAGTTTATAGCTCTAAGCGGATTACCTGCAAAAAAATTCTTTAATACAAGTGGTATTTTATACAGAGAGATGAACCTAAAAGAAAAACTTGCTACAGCTACTGAAGAGGAGATGGTAGAAATTTTATCTTCTAATGGTATGCTAGTTAAAAGACCTCTAGTAGTTACAGATAAAGGAGTTTTAATTGGATTTAAAAAAGATAAGTGGGAAGAGTTTTTCAAATAATAGGAGGTATTTATGAATAAGCTTTATGAAATTGATAGAGAAATTTTTGAAGCAATTGAGGCAGAAAAGAAAAGGCAAAATGAAGGGATTGAATTAATAGCATCTGAAAACTTTGTATCTGAAGCTGTACTTGAAGCAGCTGGAAGTATAATGACAAACAAATATGCTGAAGGTTATCCTGATAAAAGATACTATGGTGGTTGCCATATTGTAGATATAGCTGAAAAGTTAGCTATTAAAAGAGCTAAAAAACTTTTTAATGTAAATTATGTAAATGTTCAACCTCACTCTGGTTCACAAGCAAATATGGGAGTCTATAAGGCACTTCTTAATATTGGAGATACAGTTTTAGGAATGAGATTAGATCATGGGGGACATCTTACTCATGGAAAAAATGTAAATTTCTCTGGAAAAGATTATAATATTGTTTCGTATAGTGTTTCTAAAGAAGACGAAAGAATAGATTATAATGAAGTAGAAAGAATAGCTCTTGAAACTAAACCAAAAATGATAATAGCTGGAGCTAGTGCATATTCAAGAGTAATAGATTTTAAAAGATTTAGAGAGATTGCTGATAAAGTTGGAGCTTATTTAATGGTAGATATGGCACACATAGCTGGACTTATTGCTGCTGGGGTGCATCCTTCACCTGTTCCATATGCTCATGTAGTAACTACCACTACTCATAAAACACTAAGAGGTCCTCGTGGTGGAGTAATTATGACTAATGATGAAGAGATAGCTAAAAAAATTGATAAAACTATATTCCCTGGAATACAAGGTGGACCACTTATGCATATAATAGCTGCTAAAGCTGTGGCTTTTAAAGAGGCTTTAACTCCAGAATTTATAGAGTATCAAAAGCAAATTGTAAAAAATGCTCAAACTTTAGCAAAAGTATTAGAAAATGGTGGACTTAGAATAGTAAGTGGTGGAACTGATAATCATATGATGCTTATAGATGTAAAATCTAAAGGGCTTACTGGAGCTCAAGTTGAAAAAGCATTAGATATGGCTGGTATAACTGTAAATAAAAATGGTATTCCTTATGATACTGAAAAACCTATGGTTACAAGTGGAATAAGAGTAGGAACTCCTGCTATGACAACTAGAGGAATGAAAGAAAAAGAGATGGAAGAGATTGGAAGCTTTATTCTTAGAGTTATGGAAAATATTAATAATGAAACTGAACTTTTAAAAATAAAAGAAAAAGTTAAAGCTCTTTGTTTAAAATTTCCACTATATCAATAATGCAAAAAGAGAGTTTCATATGAAACTCTCTTACTTTTATATTCTCTCTAAAATTATAGAGCTGCTTTTGCAGTTTCTGCTAATTTTGTGAACTCAGCTGCATTGTTTAAAGCGATATCAGCTAAAACTTTTCTATCTAATACGATTCCAGCTTTCTTAAGTCCGTTCATTAAAGTTGAATATGTTAATCCATTTAATCTAGCAGCTGTATTTATTCTGATGATCCATAATTGTCTCATTCTTCTCTTAGTTACTTTTCTATCTCTTGTAGAGTAAGCTGCTGCTCTCATTGTAGCTTGTTTAGCTTGTTTTATAACGTCACCAGAAGCACCTCTAAATCCTTTAGCTGCTCTTAAAACTTTTTTATGTTTTCTTCTTCTAACTATACCAGTTTTAACTCTCATTACATTTCCTCCTGACTATTTCACACAAAAATTTGATTATGATAAATTAATTATCTTCCTGCTCCATATGGTAATAAAGCTTGCATATGTCTTGTTAAAGTCTCAGTTACTACGAAGTCTTTCTTTAAGTTATTTTTTCTCTTTCTATCTTTTTTAGTTAAGATATGGCTTTTTCCTGAGTGTTTAATTACAAATTTACCTGTTCCTGTAACTTTAATTCTTTTTCTAGCTCCTCTATGAGTCTTCATTTTTGGCATAATAATGTCCTCCTCTCAAATATCTAAATCTGTTTTATTATTAATTATTTTTTTGGTGATAAGATTATATGTTTTTGCTTATCGTTGTATTTTTTATCAGCTTCAGCTATCTCAGCAAATTTTTCAGCTATCTCATCAAGTGTATCTACACCTAATGTAGCATGCATCTTTTCTCTTCCAAATAACACTAATGTTACTTTTACTTTATTTTCTTTTTCTAAGAATTTCTTAATTTGAGACATCTTAGTTTCTAAGTCATGGCTATCTATTCTAGCTGTTACTTTTACTTCTTTTACAACTGTTTGTTTTTGATTTTTCTTAGCTTCTTTAGCTTTTCTAGTTTGCTCATATCTGTATTTTCCAAAATCCATGATTTTACATACAGGTGGCTTTGCAGTAGCCGCTATTTCCACTAAATCTAATCCCTCTTGTCTAGCTAATTCAAGTGCTGCATTTGCACTCATTACTCCTAATTGTTCCCCAGAAGATGAGATTATTCTAAACTCTTTTCCTTTAATTTTTTCATTAATTCTAATTTTATCAGTAATAGTAAGCACCTCCATTTTTAATTATAAATAAAAAACAGGACAAACTATGCCCTGTATCTCAACTTTTATAATAAACAAATGTTAATTCTCATTTTTAAAAGTTTTTACCTTGTGTAAGCTCTTAGTAGCCCATAAGGTGAGAAACAGGTAGTTTCTTCTTTAATCTCTATTTAATTACCTATATAATTATATTCGATTTACTACAAAAAGTCAAGTATTTTCTTTATTTTTTCTAACTAGCTATTTATCTTAGCTCTAAGTAAATTTACTCCTAAAACTATAAAAATTGTTCCAGAAACTTTATTAATTATTTTTCCAAAACTTTCATTTTTCTTTAAAAACATTGCTATAAATGATGCAAAAATAGAAAGAGATACACACCATACTCCTGAAATAGCAAATGAAGTTAATCCTAAAATTGCAAAGGGAATTGCTCCATAGTTATTTGCTGTATCTACAAATTGTGGTAAGAAAGCTAAGAAAAACAGTGCAACCTTTGGATTTAAAATATTAGTTATCATTCCTTGAAAAAATGATTTTTTTAGATTTTCTTTAGGTACCTCTCCTTCTGCTACTAATAAACTATCTTTGGCTTTGATACTTTTTATTCCCATATAAACAAGATACATCGCACCTAAAAATTTTACTATATTAAATGCTGTAATCGAATTTCTTAAAATAAGAGATAATCCAAAAGCAGCTAAAAAAGTATGCACCAATATTCCTGAACATATTCCTAATGCTGAATAAACTCCAGACTTTCTACTATTGATTATAGATTGTCCCAATATAAACATAGTGTCACTTCCAGGTATCAAAGCTAAAATTATACATGATGTTATATACATTTCATAATTTATAATCCCTAACATACTTTCTCCTTTTTCATTACTTTTTTATAGTATAGATTATATTTTTACTATTTTTATTATTTACATAAAAAAAGAGAGCATAAACTCTCTATATCTTATTAAAATTTAAAGTGGCGCGCCCGAGAGGAATCGAACCCCTAACCTTCTGATCCGTAGTCAGACGCTCTATCCAATTGAGCTACGAACGCAGTTTTATAAAAAAAGGGTAGTTTTACTACCCGTTTAATTTCAAATGGCGGTGAAGGAGAGATTTGAACTCTCGGTACCGTTTATAGGTACTCTCCCTTAGCAGGGGAGTGCATTAGGCCACTCTGCCACTTCACCGTTTATGGCGGAAGATCAGAGATTCGAACTCTGAAGCCTTGCGGCGCCGGTTTTCAAGACCGGTTCCTTACCAATTAGGATAACCTTCCAAGCACATAAGATAATATCATATATTTTTATTTTTGTCAAATATTTTTTTTAATTATTATTACTTTTTAAACTCATCTCTTTAGATTTTTTGATAGTTTCAGTTACAGCCTTAATAACAGCTCCTCTAAATCCTGCCTCTTCTAAATATCTTACTCCTACTATTGTAGTTCCTCCAGGTGAACAAACATTATCTTTTAATTCTCCTGGATGTTTTCCACTTTCTAAGAATAACTTTCCACATCCTACTAAAGTTTGCCCTACTAATTTATAAGCATCACTTCTTGGTAATCCCTCATATACAGCTGCATCAGCAAGAGCCTCTATAAACATAAACATAAAAGCAGGAGATGAACCAGAAGCTCCAATTACAGCATCAAATAACTCCTCTTTTGTTTCAATAGCTACTCCAATTTTTTCAAAAAGCTCTTTAAAAAACTTTTTCTCTTCTTCTTCTATATTTTCATTAAAAGCATATGCTATACATCCCTCTTGAACCATAAGTGGAAGATTTGGCATAGTTCTTACTATCTTACTATTTCTATTATCTATTTCATCTAAAATATTTTCCATAGTTATTCCAGGTGCCATAGCTACAATTATCTTACTACTATTAACATTATCTTTTATCTTATCTATTACATCAAAATATACATTAGGTTTTATTGCTAAAAATATAATATTACACTCATCAACTACTGCTACTTCATTCTCTAAAATATTAATATTATATTTTTCTGATATTTCTTTACCTTTTACCTTATCATATACATATATATTATTTAATTCTACCATTTCTGAGTTTATAATACCTTTTAAAAAGGCTTCTCCCATATTTCCACAACCTATAAATCCTAACTTCATAACATTCTCCTTATTTATCAAGATAGATATTAAATCTATCTGTAATCTCTTTTAATTTATCTAATTTTTCAACTGTATTTTCTTTATCTGCCATTCCTAATTTTACTAATAATGCATTTATTATTACAGTTCCTGGAACAAATGTATAAGCTTTCTCTCCATTTTTAGTAGTTAAAACTAAATCTGAAATATTTCCTAAAGTTGAATCTTTTTTATCTGTAATAGTTATTACTTTATTTCCATGCTCTTTAAAAAATTCTGTAACTTGATAAGTAAAATTAGTATAAGGGTGGAATGATATTGTAAGTAGTAAGTCATCTGGTTGAGTATATAGAAGTTTATCTGTAAAGTCTGATGCTCCAGATATCATCAGTTCAACACCTTCTCTAAACTCTTTTAACATAAAGTATAGATAGTAAGCTAAGGCATAGGATCCTCTTGCTCCTAGAATATACAATTTTCTACTACTATTTATCCAATCAACTGCTTGGTCTAAACTTTTTTCAATTTCAAAGACATCCATCTCTTGTAATAACTCTATATTAGTATTAATCATTTCTTGTAATACAGAGCTGCTGTCATCTCTTTCAGTAATACTATTTTTTAACCCTTTCATATATGAAGTTTGTTGTTCTACTTCTTTTTGGAAGATTTTTTGAAAATCTGGATAACCTTTAAATCCTAAATTTTTAGAAAATCTTGTTATTGTAGCTGGACTTGTTTCTGTCTCCTTAGCTAACTCATTTATTGAAATAAAAGATATTATACTTTGGTTATACTTTATGTATTCAGCTATTTTTTTGAAGCTTTTACTAAAAGAATTATAGTTATCATCTAAATATCTCAATATTTTCTTCTTCATAAATTTCCCTCTTTCTTATTAAAATTATAATTATATATAATTTATTATATTCCATTATAAAGAGAAATGCAAAATAATTTTTACTTTTTTGATAATTATATTACCATTTTATTTTCAATAGGTAGTTCCTCTACTATGCTATTATTAAAAATATTTTCAAGATATCTAAAGGTATTATCTAAATTACTTGTTCTTATAGTCACATCGTTTCCTTTATATGAAAATTTTATGTTAAATATTTTATTTCTACCAGTTACTTCACAAATTAATTTTGCTCTTTCAAAAGAAGTTTCCCATTTTTTATTTTTTATTAATATTTTCATATGAACCCTCCAAATTTATATTTAGAAATAGATAACTATATTTATAGATATATATTATAACTTTTTTAAAAGAATGTCAATATTTTTTTACTAATCCTTTATTTTCTAAAGTTTTTATTGCTATTTTCCAAAAAATATATTATAATTATTTATATATATAAATAGGAGGTAATATTATGGATTTTAAAACTTATTTAAAAGTTAGAAGAGAAGCTCTTGGAATTAGCCAAAATAAATTTGCAAAAATGGCTGGTATTACTCAATCATATTATAATGGAATTGAGAGAGGAGAGGTTAAAAATCCACCAAGTGAAGAGATTTTAGATAAGTTTGTTAGTCTATTACTTCTTACTCCTTCTGAGGGTGAAAAATTAAAATATCTTGCAGCTATTGAGAGAACTCCTGCAATTATTTTAAATGAAATAAAAAGATTATCTGATGAAAAAGAACTTTCTAAAAGACAAGTGATAAAAGATATTTCCAATAATAATACTCTTGTTCCTCTATTTTCTAGAATTAGTGCTGGTATAGGTGTTATTACTGATGAAGAACCTATTGATTATATCTCTCTTCCAGGAATAAAAAATACTGAAAATGTCTTTGCTATAAATGTAAAAGGGGATTCTATGGAACCTACTATCAAAAATCAATCTATTATCATTTGTAGACAGGGTTCTGAATTAAGAGATGGAGAGGTTGGAGCTTTCTTAGTAAATGGAGAATCTTTTGTTAAAAGAATAAAAGTTACTAAAAACTTCTTTGCTCTTTTAAGTGATAATCCTAACTATCAACCAATATATGTTTACCCACAAGATGAGTTTAAGGTAATAGGAAAAGTTTTAAAAGTTATCAATGATGTTAGATAAATATTAGAATTTAAGAGATTAGAATAACTCAAGAATGACTTTTGTTCAAAAAATAAAAAAAGGAAAAAATTTACTGTAATGACTATTGTATAATCGCTAGCGATTGGAAGTAAATTTTTTCCTTTTGTATTATTAATAACTATTCAGCTAATAAATTAATTTTAGAAAACTCAAAGAATTGTGTAATTTATGAAGAGAAGTTAGATTAACTCAGCGAAATTGAATGCTAAAAAATGCAATAAGTTGAAGACTTACCCCTTACATTTTTAGTGAGGTAAGCTCATAGTTAATCAACTTCTTGGAATATGGAACACTTCTTAGTTTTCTTTTGAAGTCATAAATAACTAAGCTAGTTACCTATTTATCTCTATTTCCTATATAATCAGCTAAATCTAAAAGAGTTTTACTTCTCTCTTCTCCAAATCTAGCTCTTATAATACTCTTAGCTTCTTCTATTGTTTCAGATAATAATTTCTTGCTTTCTGCCATTCCTAGAATAGATGGATAAGTAGATTTATCATGCTCTAAGTCACTTCCTACTGGTTTACCAATAGTTTCAAAATCTCCCTCAATATCTAATATATCGTCTTTTATTTGGAAAGCAAGTCCAATTAATTCAGAATATTTTGTAAGTACTTCTCTATCCTCAATAGAAGCATCAGCTATTACACAAGCTACTTCCACAGGTAATTTTATAAGCTTTCCTGTCTTATGTGCATGCATATATCTCAAAGTTTCTAAATCTATTTTTTTACCTTCACTAGCAATATCTACCATCTGTCCACCAATCATTCCATTGATACCAGCATAACTAGATGTAAGTTTTACTATTTCAACTATCTTGTCAGCTGAAAGATGAGAGTTTTTCTCAGTAAGTACATAGAAAGCATGTGTTAAAAGAGCATCTCCTATAAGTATCCCCTCTGCCTCTCCAAACTTTTTATGAGTAGTAAGTTTTCCTCTTCTATAATCATCATTATCTAAAGCTGGTAAGTCATCGTGTACTAAAGAGTAAGAGTGTATCATCTCAATAGCTGAAGCTGTAGCTAGCCCTTTTTCTCTTTCACACCCTAAAATATCCAAAGTCATAAATAGAAGTATAGGTCTTAATCTTTTTCCACCATTTAATACAGCATACTTCATTCCTTCTGCTATAACCTCTGGATAAGTTAGTTCTCCTAGATACTTATCAATTCCATCTTCTACTAATTTTTTTCCCATTCCAAGATACTCTTTAAATAACATCTTATACCTCCTCAAGTAGTATTTCATCATCTTTCTCTACTACTTTTAAAACTTTTCCCTCTGCTTTATTTAATAAGTCAGAAGATTTTTTTAATAATTTCATAGCTGTTTCATACTCTTTTATAGAATCAGCAAGGGATAAATCTCCACTTTCTAATCTCTCTATTATCTCATCTATCTCTGCAAGATTTTCTTCAAATTTCATATTTTCTCCTATCTAGTATAGAAAGTTATACATTTTTTTCCATATTTTCTTTCATCAGCTTTTTTGTACTCTCCTACAGTATCAGCCATCTCTTCAAAAACATGGTGTTCACATATTATTAGTCCATCCTCAGCTAAGATTTTATGTTTTTCAATAGCTTTCATAACCCTTGTACACACCTCATCTTTATATGGTGGGTCCATAAAGATTATATTGAATTTTTCTCCTTTTCTTCCTAAGATTTCAATAGCTCTTAATACATCATTTTTATAAGCTCTACATCTATCTTCATAACCTAAGTTATTTACATTTTCTATTATATATTTTAGAGCTTCAGCATCTTTCTCTATCATCACAGCTCTCTTGGCTCCTCTACTTAAAGCCTCTAAAGATATGCTTCCACTTCCACTAAATAGATCTAAAAATACAGAGTCTGGTACATATGGAGCTATTATAGAAAATAATGACTCCTTCATACTTCCTAATGTAGGTCTTGTATCTGTTCCCTTTCTACTCTTTATTCTCTTATTCTTTGCATCTCCTGCAATTATTCTCATCACATCAACTCCATTAATAGATAAACATTGCATCTCCAAAACTGAAGAAATGATACTTTTCTTTTACAGCAGTTTCATATACACTCAACATAAACTCTCTGCTTGAAAAAGCTGATACCAACATAAGTAAAGTAGATTTTGGTAGATGAAAATTTGTAATAAGAGCATCTATAACTTTAAACTCATATCCTGGATAGATAAATATATCTGTACTTGCCTTTTGAGCAATTACTTTTCCATTCTCATCTACTGATGATTCCAATGCTCTTGTGCTTGTAGTTCCTACTGATATTATTCTTCTTCCTTCAGCCTTTCCTTTGTTAATTATATCTGCTGCCTCTTGAGGTATCTCAAATATTTCCTCATGCATCTTATGGTCTAGCACATCTTCAGTCTGTACTGGTCTAAATGTTCCTAGTCCTACCTCAAGAAATATATCTACAATCTTTATTCCCTTTTTTTCTATCTTTTCTAAAAGTTCCTTAGTGAAATGTAGTCCAGCTGTTGGTGCTGCTACTGACTCTCCTCTTTGAGCATATACAGTTTGATATCTCTCTTTTTCCTTTAAAGTTTCTACTATATATGGTGGTAATGGCATATTTCCTAGTTTATCTAATACCTCTTCAAAAGCTCCCTCATAGGTAAATTTTAAAACTCTATTTCCATCATCTTTTATCTCTATTAGTTCAGCTACAAGTTCACTATTTTGTCCCACATATAATTTTTGCCCAAGCTTTAATTTTTTAGCTGGTTTTAGTAAACACTCCCAAGTATCTAGATTTATTCTTTTTATAAGTAAAATCTCCAACACTCCACCAGTCTCTTTATGTCCAAAAAGTCTAGCTGGAATTACCTTAGTAGAGTTTCTTACTAAGATATCTCCCTCTTGTAGATAATCTATTATATCATAAAAATGCTTGTGCTCTATCTTTTTATTAGTTTTATCTACCAACATAAGTCTAGCATGGTCTCTAGGCTCTCTTGGCTCCTGTCCTATTAACTCCTCTGGTAGATGGTAATCATAATCATGTAGTTTTGTAGACATTAATTTTCCTCTCTTCTCTTTCCAATTACTACTCTATCTATTCCACCATAATCTTTTACTATTGATAGTACATCAAATCCATTTTCTCTCATAAAATCAGCTACTTTTTCAGCCTGATTATATCCCACTTCAAAAGCTAAATATCCATCTTCTGTCAAAAACTCCTTAGCTTCTTTGGATATTTTTTCATAGAAATAGTACCCATCTCCATTGTCAGTCAAAGCATTTTTAGGCTCATACTTCAATACCTCTGGCATGAGTCCCACATACTCCTCTGTTGGAATATATGGAGGATTTGAAACTATCAGATTAAATTTTACATTTTTGTATTTCTCATCTCTTAAGGTAGAAAAAACATCTGACTTAAGAAATTTTACATTAGTAGCCTCATTTATATCTCTATTTTGTATAGCTACCTCTAAAGCTCTCTCACTTATATCTAGTCCTAACACATGGGCATTAGGCAACTCTTTACCAAGTGATATAGCAATAGCTCCACTTCCTGTCCCTATATCCATTATCTTAGGACTAGGTAGCTCATTTACAAGATATTTACATTGTTCTACTAATATCTCTGTATCAGCTCTAGGAATAAGAACTCTCTCATCTACTTTAAATGGATATCCATAAAATTCCCACTCTCCAAGTAGATATTGTAAAGGTTTTCTCTCTTTTCCTCTAGCTACTAACATCTCTCTTATTCTATTTTTATCTTCCTCTTCTATCTTTTTATTTAGATTCAAAGTAAGTGTCACTCTACTTACCTTTAAGATATGTGCAAAGATATATTCAGCATCAAGTCTTGCATTAGGTACTTGATGTTTCTCTAAATATTCAATAGATTTCTTGAGTAAATCATAATTTTCCTCTTTATAGTTTTTAGTATCTAACTCTAAATCTCCCTTTTTTTCTATAAGTTCATCAAAACCTATTCTACCTCTTGCCATCTCCCTTAGGTATTTTTTTATTGTATCTTTTTGTTCTGTTGTAAGCTCCATATCAAAATATGCATAGAGAGTTATTCTATCTAATTTTAAAACTGCTGCTATAAGTTTTTCACTTTCAAGACGGGGTTTTGAAAAAGAGTATTTTTGCAAATACTCTTTTGAAAAATTTAATATTTCTAACAGATTCATATTACTCTTCTGATGCACTAGCTAACATCTCAGCTTGGTTGAATGTGATAAGAGCATCTATCATCTCATCTATGTCTCCATCTAAGAATGCATCTAATTGATATACAGTAAATTTAATTCTGTGGTCTGTAATTCTTCCTTGTGGGAAGTTGTATGTTCTGATCTTTTCAGATCTATCCCCTGTTCCTACTTGAAGTTTTCTTTCACTCTCTACTTGACTTCTTTGTTTTTCGCACTCCATCTCATATAGCTTTGATACTAAGTGCTTCATAGCTTTCTCTCTATTTTTTAACTGAGATCTCTCATCTTGACATTGTACTACTATTCCTGTTGGTAAGTGAGTAATTCTAACAGCTGAGTCAGTCATATTTACGTGCTGTCCTCCAGCTCCTCCAGATCTATATGTATCTATCTTAAGATCTTTAGGATCAATTTTTACCTCTTTTACGTCCTCTACCTCTGGTAATACAGCTACTGTAGCTGTTGATGTATGTACTCTTCCTGCTGATTCTGTTTCAGGTACTCTTTGTACTCTATGTACTCCAGATTCAAATTTTAATCTTGAATAAGCTCCAAGCCCATTGATACTGAATACTGCCTCTTTTATTCCTCCAATACCAATCTCTTGTTTTTCGATTATCTCTACTTTCCACTTTCTTCTCTCTGCATATCTATTATACATTCTGAATAGGTCTCCAGCAAATAGAGCAGCCTCATCTCCACCTGCTCCTCCCCTGATCTCTACGATAACGTTTTTGTCATCATTTTCATCTTTTGGAAGTAAAAGAATTTTTAACTCTTTTTCATACTCAGGTAATTTTTCCTCAAGCTCTTTTTGCTCTTCGTTCATCATCTCTCTCATATCATGATCTTTTTCATTTCTGATATTCTCTTTTATAAATTGCAAATCCTCACTAAGAGTTTTATACTCTTTATATTTTTCTACAAGTGGTGTTATATCAGCTAATGCTTTATTACATTCCATCATTTTCTTTGGATCAGATAAAATCTCTGGGGATCCTAACATCTCATTAAGCTCATCAAATCTTCTTACAACTTCTTCTAACTTAGCGAACACTTTCTTCTCATCTCCTTTTCTACACTATAACTTAATAATTATATCATATTTATCTAAAAAAATCAATGTAAGGTAATATACCTTGTCAAATTATATGTAAGTTAGAATTTATCTTTATACTTTCTAGCCTTATATTGTAAATATCTTGGAGATATTCTTCTTAAAAAATTGATAAGGGAAGTTTTGTCAATAGCTGTTCTTCTAATATCAAATAAATCCTTAGTAAATATTCCACTTCCAGTGTCAGTAGATACAGCAAAAGAGTATCCACACTCTTTGACCATCTCCACTACCTCTTTTCTTTTATGTCCATATGGATAAGCAAAAACTTTTAATTTTTTTCCAAGTCTTTTCTCTGTAATCTCCTTATCCTTTACTATCTCCTCTCTAGCTCTCTCATCATCTACATCAAAAAAACTCACATGAGTAAGAGTATGTCCCCCAAACTCTATGTGACCACTATTTTGTAACTCCATAACCTCTTCATCACTCATAAGGTCAAATCTCTTTTCATTGTCACTCTCTACTGTCCATCTATTATAATCTAGTCCTGACACTAAAAATATAACTGCTTTCATATTATATTTCTTCAACATAGGATATAGAATAGTGTAGTTATCTTTATATCCATCATCTACAGTAAGTATGATATATTTTTTGTAAAATCTATTTTGTAATCCTATCTTTTCTAAATCTTCAAAGGTAATAGTCTCATAGTTTAACCATTTTAAAATTTTAAGATGAAGTTCAAATTGTTTTTTAGTAACAAAAAGCTTTATCTTTCCACCCTCACTTTTTTCATTTACAAACTGATGATACATAAGCACAGGTATCTCATATTTTTTTATCTTAGCATAATGATTTTCAAACTCTAATATACTCTCTAGCTTTCCATATAGATATGGTAACTTGAAAATCTTTTGTAAAACATCTAAGATAGAATTTTCTTTTTCACTATAAATTATACTTCCTCTATTAAAAAGTGTAGTAAATATAGCTGAAAAAATAGAGGTGTAGATTACCTCATTCCTTCCACTATTCATATTTTCTAGCTCTTGATTTTTATCTCCAATCACATATATTCTCATAATCTATCTATAAACTCCTCTATCTTTGCTACTGCATTCTCTTTGCTAAAATCATGTGCTCTTTTGTAAGCTAACTCCTCATACTCTCTTCTCTTATCTATATTTTTCAAGTAATAAGCAATCTCTTTTTTTAACTCCTCTTTATTATTCTCCACTAGTTTCCCATATTTAGAATCCTCTCCTAATATCTCTCGAGTTCCATCTGTCTTAGTAGCTATTACCATTGTTTTCAAAGTCATTGCTTCTAAAGTAGTAAGAGAAAATCCCTCCTCTTTAGAGGTTACTATATAAAGTTCTGCTCTTTTTATATAGTTATATGGATTGAGTCTTGCTCCTAATAGAAAAATCTCTTTCTCCATTCCTAGATTTTTTATCTTATTTTCTAAGCTTTCTCTCTCTTTTCCCTCTCCTATCAATACAAGCTTTTCAGGTATATTTTGCTCTTTTTTAAGTTCAGAAAATACATCTATCAATAAACTTTGGTTCTTATTCTCTGTCAAAGACCCTACACTTAATATATATCTAAAATCTTCAGCTATCTCTACTTCACTTTTTTCAACTATATTTTCCAATCCCATAAAATTATAGAGTTTCTCTATCTTAGGATGAGTTGTATTTTTCTCAAAACCTCTTTTCATCCTCTCATTTATAGTTACTATATAATCATACCTCTCTTGATTCTCTCTCTTCTGTTTGCTCTTTGGTGGCTCTCCATTTCCAGCATGACTCCATCCTACCAATATTTTTCCTTCTAAATTTAATTTATGCAGATTTCTAAGTAATCCCATATTATAATCTATAATTATATCTGAAAAATCTAAATATTTTTGTATCTCTCTCGTTGCTCTTCTCTTTTTCTCTCTTAAAAGAAAAGAATACCAAGCTCTTTTCAGGGGATTTTTGCTATGTCTACTTTTTTCTAAGCTTCTACTGAAATTTTGAGATGTCAAAAAAGAGTACCTTATCCATTCAGGTATCTCTTCTATATAACTTTTCTCATCTCCTATATTCTGCTCTACTAATAGTAATATCTCATATTTTTCTGGACTAAGTGCTTTTAAAAATTCGACTAACATTTTTTCTTGCCCACCAATAGAGATGCTACCATTATGTATCAGTAGCCTCTTTTTCATATAAAACTTTCTCCTTAGATATTTTAATTTTTAAATATACCTCAAATAAACTAAATTTTTTTCTCAAAATAATTATAATATTCAATTTTACTTTTTTCTAATTCTAGATTATTTATAAAATTCTTAAGAAATATCTTTCTATTTTTAGGCTTTCCATTATTAACATTTATTTTAATAGTTGACTTCCTAGCTTTATTTATAAATTCTCCTTTAAATTTAGGGCTTTCATATTTTTGATAATTTATTTTTATTCCCCTTGTCTCTTGAGAAGAAAGGGAGCTTTGAAATACTATCATTCCCTCATATATATTTTTAGGAAATTCTAATTGATAATCTTCTATCTTATCACTTAATCTACTCTTCAAATAAATTAATTTTAAAATTTCCATATTTAAATTTTTCATAAAAACATGTTTCTTTAATATTCCTTCTATATGTTCAGATTTTAACTCAATATAAAATATATATAAATTTTCGTTATTATTTTTTTCTTGTACAAAAAGTATTGCATCACTAGAATTATAAAGTGTTCTTGTATAAATAGGTGATAGTTTCATTGATTCATTTAGATTATTTTCATCTAAGGTAAAAGCCAATACTTTATATTCAGTATCTTTATATAAAATTGGAAGTTCTTTTAATTCTGCTTCAATAGCAGTCTCAGTTATATTAATTACTGTATAACTATCTATTTTTTTCTCACTTTCTTTTATTTTTATCTTTTCTGACAACCAACTATCTAAATACTCTAATAATTCCATAATTATCAATCCTCAATTGATGAATAAATATCATCACTTAGATTATTTAAATTATCTACTGTTTCATTAAAGCTTTCTACTTCTAATCCAAATTCTCCCTTATTCATCTCTTTTATTTCGTTATTCTTTACTAAATATGATGAAATATCTTTTATTTTTATAATACTATCTTCTGCTATTCCATTACCATTCATAATTCTTTCTTTATCAGTAACAGAAACCTTATTTAGCATAATTAGATTATTCAATTCATTAATTATATATGGACTATGAGTAGTCATTACAATATTTATACCATAATTTATCATTCTTGCAAAAATTCTAGCTATTTTTCTTTGGTTTTCTGGATGTAAATTCAACTCAGGTTCATCAATTAAAAAATAATCTCCTTTAATAGCAAAGTATTTTAAATAATTTATTATTCCAACTACTGTTTTTACCAATGATGAACTAGTATATAGCTCCAATTCTTTCCCATTTTCTGTTACATATACAATTTTTTTATTATCCTTAACTTTATATTCCCCACAAAGAAAATTCTTTTCTATATCTTCAGCTAATTGAATAAATTTATTATTCTTTCTTGTTTGTCTTTCCATTACTCTTGGCATTTGACTTAAAAAATTTATATAGTCATTAATTGGTTTTGGATATCTAGAAACCATATCTTTTAAAATTTCTTCATCTCTATTTTCTCTAACAAAGGAATCTAAAATATTACTTCTTCTTATTAATAACTCATTATAAAAAATTGCAAGTCCACTTCTTTCTGCTGGAAATGGATACACTCTTTTCAAATTAAAAATTATTGCTATTATATAATTTGTAATAACTCTATTGATTCTTTCTATTTCATTCGGTTGATTTCTAGAGATATTAAAATCTAAATCAAAAGTTTCTCCAATCTCGTTCTTAAACTCTTCGTCTAATCTTATTTTAATATTGATTCCTTCTTTTTCAATTATTCCATAATGATCCCCAATAAAAAAGAATCTATTTGGATGAATTTTTTTATTTAAATTTATTGAATCATAATCAATTTTTATTTTAAAATTTTTAAAGAAATCTTTTGATACTGAAAAAATTACTGGTAACCTCTCAGTTATTTTCTCTTCTATATTTAATAATAATTCTTTTAAATAATTTTCCTTAAATAGCACCTCTTCTAAATTTATCTCAATCTCTCTTTCGTCTTTTAGTAATTCTTTTATAAACTCTTTATTATTCTTAAAATTCAGATTATTAATCGTAGTAAGAATAGTATATATTAAATAATTTATATAAGTTTTTCCTGTGTTATTTTTTCCACAGAAAATATTTAATCTATTTAGTTCTATTCTACCTTTTTTTATAGGTCCTAGATTTTCAAACATTACTTTCATACTATCCCTCTCTCTTTTTATTTGCTATTTCAATTTTAGAAAAATTTCTATACTCTAAAGTTACATTCTCAAAATTTTTTATTCTATATTTCTTAGTATTCTTTCAAATATACTATCTAATAAATTAAATCTATTTTGGTATAAAGATCTTTTTTTAGATGGAATCTCTTCTATATTTTTTCTCTCTAATTTTTTAGGAAGTAACCACATACCATCTTTTTCTTCTCCATCTAAACTTGCCCAAAACTCATCATAATTAGCATGGACTTTTCCCTCTTTTCTCTTTCTATAATGGTCAGAAAAATATATGTGTTTCTCTCTGCTCACTCCTAATACTCTATACTCTGGAAAAAGTAGATAAAGAATCTCTAATACCAATCTTTTAGGAAAAACTCCATACATATTTTTAGTAGCCTCTTTTATAAGGTCACTGTCTTCTCCCTTTTCTAATCCTTGTAGTCCCCCTATAATTATACTATCTTCTAAAAATCCAAAGGTAAGTTTAGCTAATGGTTTGTCTTCAAAATTGTAACAAACTAATGTAAACTCTCCCTCTTTTTCATAAGATGGATACAAGTTTAAAGAAAGCTTGTACTCACTATCATTTTTTCCTTGAAAAGTACAAAGCTCTAATTTCCCATCTCTATAGAGTTTATCTAATAATCTTTCTGGAAATCTTTTATCTAAAATTTCATAAGATGTAGTTATGGCTTTTACTTTATCTCTATTTATTAATGAATTAGTCAGATATGGTCTATGTAATTTACTACATAAACTAGGATATCTATATACCTCATCTCTTAAGTATTTATGTGAAAGGATGAAATCAGCTATCTCTTTTGAATAACTATACATTAAGATATTCCTTCCAATATATTTTATACCTTTTTTAAAATTATTAATTTCTCCCTTTCCTCTTCCATTTTTCATAACTAAATAATATAATTTTACCTCTTGTAACATGTGCTCTCTCCTAGTAATTATTTACTAAATTCTCCCACATATATTATACCTGTAATTAATGACAAATTTTGTCATTTTAGGTGTAAATTATATTACTTTTTTGTTATTAAATGTATCTATTTTTAATCCTAAATCTCTTGACTTACTTCTACCAAATATTTACCATAATCAGTTTTTAATAGTGGCTCTGCTAATCTCAATAAATCATCTCTACTTATCCAACCATTTCTATATGCTATCTCCTCTATACATGCCACATAGTTTCCCTGTCTTTCCTGTATAGTTTCTATAAAGTTAGATGCTTGTAAGAGATTTTTATGTGTTCCTGTATCTAACCAAGCAAATCCTCTTCCCAATAGATTTACTTTTAGAGTTTTCTCCTCTAAGTACAATCTATTTAAATCTGTTATCTCCAACTCTCCTCTTTTACTTGGCTTAATACTCTTAGCTTTCTCTATTACTGTGTTGTCATAAAAATATAGTCCAGGTACTGCATACTTAGATTTTGGATTTTCAGGTTTTTCCTCTATTGAGATTACATTTCTGTTTTTATCAAATTCTACTACACCATATGCCCTTGGGTCTTTTACTAGATATCCAAATATTTCTGCTCCCTTTTCTAATTTAGCTGCATTTTTTAAAATTGGAGAGAAGGCTTGTCCAAAGAAAATATTATCTCCCAAAACTAAAGCTACATTGTCATTACCTATAAAGTCCTCTCCTATTATAAAGGCTTCTGCTAAACCATTTGGTTTTTCTTGTACCTTATACTCTATCTTCATTCCAAGTTCACTACCATCTTGAAATAACTCTTCAAAACATCTTAAATCTCTTGGAGTAGAGATTATCAGTACCTCTCTTATTCCTGCTAACATAAGTACAGAAAGAGGATAATATATCATTGGTTTATCATAGATAGGAAGTATCTGCTTTGATATACTCTTTGTCATTGGATATAATCTTGTCCCTGCTCCACCAGCTAATATTATCCCTTTCATATCTGCACTCCTTTTTTATATAATAATTTTTCTTGTTTTTTCATTATTTTAGTTATTTTTACTAATTAATATCAAAAAAGTGAAAAAATATAAAATTACACATGTTTCAAAATACCTAAAATGCTTACTTCCAACCTCTACCTTTAAAAGGCATTTTACGAGGTTATAGACATATATTTTTTAGGTATATATTTATACCTTTTTTCTTTTAGAAATAGGTTAAAAACAATTTTACGAACTCATTATTGTTGAGTTAGAAGATATAAATTAATCTTTTAATTTATTTAATACTTTTTCAAATATACTATCTAATAAATTAAATCTATTTTGATATAATGACCTTTTCTTAGATGGAATCTCCTCTATACTCTTCCTCTCCAATTTTCTAGGAAGTATCCACATTCCATTCTCCTCTTTTCCATCTAGGCTCTCCCAAAATTCATCATAATTTGCATGAACTTTCCCCTCTTTTTTCTTTCTATAATGAGATGAAAAATATATGTGTTTCTCTCTCCCTACTCCTATAACTTCATACTCTGAAAAAAGTAGATAAAGAATCTCTAACACCAATCTCTTAGGAAAAACTCCATACATATTTTTTGTAGCTTCTTTTATAAGATTAGTGTCTTCTCCCTTTTCTAATCCTTGTAATCCCCCTATAATTATACTATTCTCTAAAAATCCAAAGGTAAGTTTAGCCAATGGTTTATCTTCAAAATTATAACAAACTAATATAAACTCTCCCTCTTTTTCATAAGCTGGGTATAGATTTAAAAAAAGCTTGTACTCTGTATCACTCTTTCCTCTAAAAGTACAAAGTTCTAATCTTCCTTCTCTATATAATTTTGCTAATAATTCCTCTGGAAATCTTTTATCTAAAACTTCATAAGCTTTTATTATTGCTTTTACCTTGTCTCTATTTTCTAAAGAATTAGTTAAATATGGTCTATGCAACTTACTACATAGACTAGGGTATCTATATACTTCATCTTTTAAATATTTATGAGCAAGAATAAAGTCAGCTATCTCTTTTGAGTAACTATACATCAGTACGTTTCTTCCTATATATTTTATCTTTTTTCTTAAAGTATTTATCTGCCCCTTTCCTCTTCCATTTTTCATAACAGAGTAATATAACTCTAATTCTTTTAACATATTTTTTCTCCTAATTATCTTTTAAGTTTTCTGTATATTATACAAAAAATTAATGACAACTTGTGTCATTTTTAATGTAAACTTTATTTTATTCTTGAATTACCTCTACTAAATATTTTCCATAGTCTATCTTTAATAATGACTCTGCTAATCTCAATAAATCCTCTCTACTTATCCACCTATTTCTATATGCTGTCTCCTTGTCTCCTCTATGCAAATACATAGTTTTCCTGTCTTTCCTGTATAGTTTCTATAAATTTAGATGCTTGTAAGAGATTTTTATATGTTCCTATGTCTAACCAAGCAAATCCTCTTCCTAATATATTTGCTTTTAAAGTTTTTTCTTTTATAAAAATTACACTAAATTATTAAAGCTTTTCTATACTTTAATTTCATCTCTAACTGTTTTCTCTCTTATAAAAATGCTAAAAAAGTATTTTAACTCTTTTTTCTTAAATTAATATGAAAAAATATATTATTATTTTGATTAAATCTTTGCTACTGATATAATTTTATTATTATTTCACTAATTCTAATCACTTTCTATTTTTTATATTTCTTCATTAATCTTCATTTTTTTATATTTAATTAATATTTCATTAGTGAAATAAATTATAGTATAAATGAAAGAAATAAGGATATCTACAAATTAAACGTAATTTTATCTTCTTTCTTCCACTAAAATTTTCTATATAATATTTATTTCTAAAATAATTAGGAGTATATTTTTTTACTCCTTCTTTTATTTCTTTTAAATAAATTTTTGGATATTTTTTAAATTTTACAGCTTTACTATACGTATTAAATAAATATAATTCTAAAAACCTATATTCAATTTCCTCTTGCATTTTTTCTTCAAAATTATTTTTATCTATCTCTTTTAATTTTTTAAATAATTCTTCACTTGTTTTTATTCTATCAAAAAATTTTAAATTATCTTTTTTTCTTGTTATTGAACTCTGATTAGTAGTTCTATAATAATATAATGGTTCAAAAATTTGAGAAATTTTTTTACAGTACATTAAATATATAGGGACAAAATAATTATCTTCAAAAGCATATTTTTCTAAGAATTTCAAATTATTTCTTTTTATAATTTCTAATTTATATAGTTTATTCCATAAAGGTCCTGATTTTAATATCAACTTTTTTCTTTTAGAAAGATCTATCTCTCCAACTACATTTTTATCTAAGCTACTACAATATACATTTTTTACTTTTTCTATCCTATAATAATCACAAGAAACAATATCACTCTCTTCCTCTTCAATTTTTTTATACATTTTTTCGAAAAAATACTTATCTATATAATCATCTCCATCTATATATGCTAAATACTTTCCTATTGCCATATTAATTCCTATTTGTCTTAAGCCACCAATTCCTATTTCTTGCCCTTTCATCTCTTTTAAAACAATATTTGAATATTTTTGTGTATATTTTTTTATTATTTCTTTAGTTCTATCCGTTGATCCATCATCTATACAAACAACTTGTAACTTTTTAAATATCGTCTGATTTATTACTGAATTTAAGCATTCTTCTATATATTTTTCTAAATTGTAAGATAAAATAACAACACTAATTTTTACTTCCATATTTTTTTATCACCTTTATTATATATTCTAATTCTTCTTTATTCAAAGTAGGATACATTGGTAAACTTACTTCTCTTGAATAATAATCTTCTGCTACTGGAAAATCTCCCTTTTTAAATCCATATTTCTCTTTATAATATGGCATAGTATGAAGTGGAATATAATGTACTTGTACAAATATATTATTTTCTCTCATATAGTCAAAAAATCTTTTTCTCTCTTCACTATTTTCTAATAATACTGGAAATAAATGGTATGAATTTAAATTCTCTGGTTTCTCTTTCAGTCCCTTATATTTTTTATCATCTAACCACTCTTTAGAAAAATATCTTAATGGAAGTTTTAACCACTCAATGTCTTTTAATTCTTCCTCATAGTATTTAGCTATTTGATTTCTTCTATATAGTGAATTATCTAATTTATCCATTTGTGTCATTCCAAGAGCACATTGCATATCTGTAATTCTATAGTTATATCCTAAATCTTGCATCTCATAATACCAAGCTCCATGATTTTCTATTAACTCTTCTGAATTTCTTGTTATACCATGAGTTCTAAATAAACAAAGTCTTTTGTAATATTCCTCATCATTAGTAAGTACCATTCCCCCCTCTCCAGTTGTTACATGTTTAACTGGATGGAATGATAATATTGTAACATCTGCATAATCTACTATATTTCTTCCATCTCTTTTTGCTCCAATAGCATGAGCTGCATCATGTATTATTTTTATATCTTTTCCTGTTTCATTTATAATTTCACTTATAGCCTTTAAGTCTACTGGATAACCAGCTAAAGATACTGGAGTTATTACTTTAGTTTTTTCAGTTATATTTACTTTTAATTTAGTAATATCCATATTATATGTATCTTTATCTATATCTACAAACTTAGGTATTCCTCCTAAATAAAGAGCCCCATTTCCAGAAGCAGCAAATGTGATAGGCGAAGTTATAAACTCATCTCCTTCTTTTAAACCTACTGCATAATAAGCTCCATGTAAAGCAGCAGTTCCATTACAAAAAGCTACTGCATATTTACATCCATGATACTTTGCAACTTTATCTTCAAATTCCTTTATTTTTGGACCTTGAGTCATATAATCTGATTGTAAAGTTTCTATAACAGCTTTTATATCAGTTTCATCAATATATTGTCTTCCATATGATATTGTTTTCATAATTACTCCTCCACGATGTCTTCAAATTTTAATGGCTCTCCAAATTTTAAATCTCTACTAGCTTTTTTTCCTAATACTTCATAATAATATTTTGGAGATATTCCATCTGATGGTCTAACACTCTTTATATTTTCTTCAGTTAATATTTCTCCTTTTTTTATATCTTTAGAAATAAATAAAGATCTTTTAAATTTGAAAGATTTCTTCTTCTTTTCAGTTACTTCATAACTTACATTTCCTATCATTTTTTCAACATTTCTAATATTTTCTACCATCTCTTTAAATTCATCTGGTGTCATAGAAAAACTTGAGTCTGGTCCACCTATATTTCTATCAACTATAAAGTGTTTTTCTACAACTGTTGCTCCCATAGCTACTGCTGTTGTAGCTACTAAACTTCCCATTGTATGATCTGATAATCCAGATTTTACTCCAAATCTTTCTGCTAGCTCTCTAATCATAACTAAATTAGCATCTTCTAACTTTGCTGGATATTGAGATGTACATTGAAGTAATGTTATATCATTATTTCCCATTCTTTTACAAGCTTCTACAGCTTCTCTTATCTCTTCTTCTGTACCCACACCAGTTGAAATTATCATTGGTTTCCCTTTTGAAGCAGCATACTCAATTAGTGGAATATCATTTATTTCAAAAGAAGCTATCTTATAAATAGGAGTATTTAATTCTTCTAGTAAGTCAACTGCAGTTTTATCAAATGGTGTTGAAAATATTTCTATTCCTATTTCTTTTGCATAATCAAATAACTCTTTATGCCATTCCCAAGGAGTGTATGCTTCTTGATATAATTTATATAGAGTAGTTCCATCCCAAATTGTTCCTGTATCTATCTGAAAGTATTTATTATCACAATTTAAAGTTAAAGTATCTGCTGTATATGTTTGTATTTTTACAGCATTAGCTCCACACTCTTTTGCTACTCTTATACTTTCTTTTGCTATTTCTATACTATGCCCATGATTTGCTGATAATTCAGCTATTATAAAGGTATTATTTATCATATTTTTCCTTCCATTCTTCTTTAGTTAACCCTAACCAATATACATCTAGTCTCTCTCTAGAATTTATAATATTTTTTCTTAAAACTCCTTCTAAAGTAAACCCAAATTTTTTATGCATTTCAACAACTTTTAAATTATTTGATAAAACTTGACAATTTAATTTTTCTATTTCAAAGTTTTCAAATATATATCTTACAAACTCTTTTTCAACAATTTTTCCTATTCCCTTTCCTTTTTCTATATTATTATTAAAATAAAAAGCCCAATCACAAGTTTTATTTTTTTTATCATAATTTGCAATTGATACTATTCCCACCTTTTTATTCTCATAAATAATATAAAAAACTTTAATCTTTTTATTCTCTTTTAACATGCTTAACCATTTTAAATGTTCATCTTCAGAAATAATAGAACTATTATACATATATTTTCTTATTTCTTCATCATTTCTCCAATTTCTTATTTCTTTTTGCTCTTCTATTGAGCTTTCTAAAATATCTTTAAATCTAATCATTCTATCTTCTCCAATTTTATGCTATATTTTCTTTAAAATTTTTGCTATTCCTTCTATTATTTTCTCATTATTTTGATTTATACATATTGTTGACAAAATTATTTTTTTTTCTTGAATTTCTATAATTTCTACTATTGCTGTTATAGTATCTCCAATATATACAGGTTTCAAAAATTTTGTATTCTGCTCTAAATATATACTTCCCTCTCCTGGTAATTTAGTGCCTAAAACTGCTGATATTAGTCCATTTGCTAATAATCCATGTGCTATTCTTTTTTTAAAAATAGTTTTTTTAGCGTATTCTTCATTCAAATGGATTGGATTCGTATCTAATGAAATCCCAGAACATAAAATTATATCTGCTTCTGTTATCGTTTTAGTTAAGCTTGCTTTCATTCCTATTTTAAATATTTTTCCCATTATTTTCTCCAATAAAATAGTTTATTATATTTATATTTCCTTTTTTAAAATTTAACTTTTTTTCAATCTCATTATTTACTAAAAATATTCTACTCTTTATTTCTTCTTTTATTTTTTCTAATGAATTATAAAAGAGAATGTATTTAAAATTTTTAATTTTTTTTAAGTATTTATAATTTTTTAATTGATTATCAGCAATTAAAATAGGTAAAAAATTAGCTTCTAATATCAACATCTCATTTATACTCTGTCCACAACCACAAATAACAAATTTACTTTTTAATATCAAATCTCTCATTTCTGTAGCATTAACATTATAAAATAAACTTATTTTTTCTGTTTTTAACCTTTCTATCTCTTCTTTGTTATCAAAAGCTTTTCCTATTACAATAGCTACTTTAAAATTTGAATCTATTTCTTCTAGAATTTTTATTAACTTTGGAGTCAAATTCCTAATATCTGTTCCACCTAAAGTTATTAAAACATTATATTCTTTCTCTAATGGCTTAATTTCTTCCAAAAATTCTTTTCTAACTATGATATAATCTTTACCCCTTAAAATAGGATTTTTTGTATCATATTCTAAATCTTCATATAAAACAGGATTCAATATTATTCCTTTAGGATATTTCAATCTATTGTTATCATCAATATACATACATTTACTTGTATTATTTGAAATATATTCATAAATATCTAAATCAGCTAAATAAGAATCTATTATTATATAATCATTTTTCTTTAAAAAACTTTGTAAAAATTCTTTACTTTTCCAATCTTGATTAATATAATTTTTTCCTTTTAAAATATCCTCTATATTTTTTCCATAAACTACAAATACAGTCTCTATCTTTCTTTCAAGTAGCTCTTCATATAGAGCTGAGCATCTTGTAATATGCCCAAACCCTATATTATCTCCACCTTCTGTAAATATAATTACTCTATTTACCATAATACTCTTCCTTCAAATATTTTTCAGCTCTATTTAAATCTTGCTTATTTAATAATCTTAAAGCTTCCTCTATCTCTTCTTCTAAACTTGAACAAGTTTTCTTTTGCTCTATATTGCTATTTATATTATATAACCAAGATTTCTCTTCAAATAATTTTACTATGTCATTACACTTAAAGCTCTTGTTTTCTTTATATAAATAATCATATACACCGCATAACAGAGTATAATCTTCTTTTGTATCTAAAGTTATCCTTATTTTTTCATACTCTTTAGAATCTTTTAAAGTTAAATGTCCTATCTTAAATTTATCTTTATTTGTTTTATAAATATATGGTGTCACATGCTCTTTTTCAAATTTTTCAGTAGCATTATTGAAAGCTTCTTCCAATAGTTTAAATGAAAAAATCTCACAATCTAATCCATGTGGATAACTTCTTATTAAAGAATTAGATGTATAATCATTTTTTTCTTTTAAATGTTTTTCTATCAATTCATCAATTACTTCTGCATCAATACATGGACAATCACTTGTAATTCTCACAATCATATCTGCACTATTTTCTTTTGCTGCTTGATAATATCTTGAAAGAACATTTTCTTCTGAACCTCTACTACAAATAATTTTCAAATCTTTACATAAATTTTCTATTGGATTATCTGTTTCATTTATAGTAGTAGCAACAACCACTTTATTAATAAGTTTAGATTCCATCACTCTATTAATCACTTGCTCTAAAACTGTTTTTTTACTTCCATAAGGAAGAGATAATAATACTTTATTTGGTAATCTACTAGAAGTAGTTCTAGCTTGAATAATACAAACTATATTCATAATTACACCTTCTTAATATTTAATTTCTAATTTTTCTATTCTCTTTCTCAATTCTTCTGCATCTAACCATACTTCATTTGTTCCAGAGTTATAATCCCAACCTTGTTGTATTAGCTTTCCTCCAGCTTTCATCTTATCTTTACTCCACCAATCAAAGTGAGGATAGATTATATAATAATCATCATATTCATAAGTATATCTTGAGTCATCTTTCGTTATCATTACTTCATGAATTTTTTCTCCCTCTCTAATTCCAACTTCTTTCATTGTTCCATTTGGATTTAAAGCCTTAGCTAACTCTGTTATTAAGAATGATGGATTTTTAAATACAAAAGTTTCCCCCCCTTGAGCTTCTTCTAAAGCTTTGAAAACTAAATCTACTGCATCATCTAATATCATCCAAAATCTTGTCATAGCCATATCAGTTATTGGTAACTCTGTTTGACCTTTAGCTAATAATTGTTTAAAGAAAGGAATTACTGAACCTCTACTTCCTGCTACATTTCCATATCTTACTACTGAAAATACTGTTCCACATTCTCCAGAATATGCATTAGCGGATATAAATAATTTATCTGATACTAATTTTGTTCCTCCATATAGATTTATAGGATTAACTGCCTTATCTGTTGATAGTGCTACTACCTTTTTTACTTTTCTATCTATTGCTGCTTCTATTATATTTTCTGCACCATGAATATTTGTTTTTATAGCTTCAAATGGATTATACTCACAAGCTGGAACTTGTTTCATAGCTGCTGCATGTATTACATAATCTACTCCATTGAAAGCTCTGTACAATCTTTCCTTATCTCTTACATCTCCTATAAAGAATCTAAGCTTATTTGTTTTTTCTACTCCATATTTTAAAATAAAGTTTTTCTTCATTAAATCTTGTTTAAATTCGTCTCTTGAATATATTATTATTTTCTTAGGTTCATATTGTTCTAATACTCTTTCTATAAATTTATTTCCAAATGAACCTGTTCCTCCTGTTATTAATATTGTTGCATTATTTAACATTTATTTCATCTCCTCTTTTAATTTTATAAACTATTTAAAATTCTATTCTTCCAATTTTATCAAATAATTTTTTATTAAATTCTGTCCCTAAAAAATCTATATTATATTTTTCTCTAAAATTATAAGCTGCTGTCGAACAAATTGTTATCACTTTAAAAAAATCTAATTCCAAAATGCCTATTAATTCTATGGGAAAATCTTTTTCTAATATTTCTACATTAAAACTTTTGAATTCTGCTGCATAATTAGTTTTTTCTATAGGATGCATTTTTATATAAATTTTTTTTCCAGTTTCCTTTTTTAAAATTTCTTTATACATATTAATTTTCTCTTTTTCAGTTAAGAAATTTATTTCTGAAAATGGCTGAGTCAATAGTAATATTTTTTCACTCTTATCTTTTCTTAACTTTTCTAAATTAATATTATAAATTTTTAAAATTTTCTCTTTTTTTTCCTCTTGTAATTTATTCCATTTTTCTTCTATATTAATTTTTTCTACCTTCATACTTATTATATCTGGAATTGACATTATTCCAGTTAAATATATTTTTTTTATTTTTTCAGAACGACCACAATTTTCATAATTTTCTTTTGCCAAATAGACAAAATTTCTTTTTAATTTTCTATGAAATGTCATTTTTTTATTTTTCATATTTTCAAATCTATAGTTTAATATTCCATCTTCAATCAATATAAAATTACTACTATAGTTATTTAAAAAAAACTGACTATATTCTATATGATCTTGAATATAAAAATTTTTTTTATTGCTAATGATAATATCTAGTATTTTTTTTATTTTTTTTAAAAAATATCTAATCTTTATATATTTTATTATTTTTATTTTTGTTTCATCAAAAGTTTTTAGTATAATTTTATTTTTTATATTCTTTGTAATATTTTCTGGAAATTTATCATTTAATAAGTACAAATTATTATCTATATCTGGTTCTAACAAAAAAGTTAATAATAATGAATAAACTGTATCCACATAAATTATATTTTTATAATTCTTCATTTTTTATCCTTCCTATTTCTATACTTTCTTACTATAAAAGCTATCCAATAAAATATATTTTTTTTATATGGATACTTTGGTTTTTTATCTCGAAAATATTTAAAAAGTGTTAACATGTCATAGTGAGCTCTATAATTTCCAAAGTACATTTTTTTCATCTTGGTATCTACTATATGTATTTTTTCATCTTTATCAAATAAAAAATTATATGGATTGCTATCTCCATGATAATATCCATTCTTATGAATTTTTTTCAATATCTCTAATATTTTCAAATAATGGTCATCTTCTATATAAATCTCTCCCTCTATACACTCCATTAAAAAAAATTCATCTTCTACAAATAATTTCTTATTCAATCCTACTCCATAAATGTCTGCTAACTCCTCTATATTTTTTTAGCTCTATTTATATTTTCAAAAGTTTCTATACTATTATTTTTTCTAAAAACTCCAATTATTTTTTTTAACATATTTCTCTGAAAAGTTCTCTTCAATATATATACTTTATCTTCTATTCTTATCTTTACTACATAAGTTCTTCTATCATTCTTATACTCTTCTTCTACTTGATAATCTTTATCTATTACCTTTTCTAATATTTTTTCTATACTATCATCATAATAATATAGCTGATATTCTTTATATTTCTTCATATATATACCCATCTTTATCTTTTCTATTATCTATTCCATATTTACATTTATAATTTCCTTTTATTACTTGTTGCTTTTTCTCTTCATACATTGTTTTATTGTTATCTGTATTTGAAGTTTTTGTTGGGTCTAATGGATGGCACATATGTATTGCTGGTAAAGAAGTAGCAAAACTATTAGATTTTAACCCAGAATAATATAATCTCAATCCTAAATCAGCATCTTCTCCACCCCAACCTTTAAAATCTTCATCGTAACCATTTACTTTCAATAAATCTTTTTTATAAATTCCAAATCCTATTCCCATAAGACCTGTTCCTCTATCTCTTAAACCTAATCTATATCTAAAATTATTATATTTATCTTTAAATAACCATTTTTTTAATTTAGTAAACTGTGATTTTTCAATATTATTTAAGTATTCTTTATACTCTTTACCATTATTTATATTCTCTTGAATTTTAAGCATCTCATCGTGAGTAGACCAGATAACTCTCATTATATTAAAATATCCTTCTTTTTTATACTTTAAGAAAGTTTCTATTAAGTCATTTGGAAATATAGCATCTTGGTCTAAAGAGATTATATATTCTCCTTCTGCTTCTAATACTGCATTATTACAAGCTCTAGCTCTTCTAAATCCTAAATCTTCTTGAAAGATATGCTTTATTTTAAATTGAGCCTTATCCCTATACTTTTTCAATATTTCTTTTAAATCTTCTTTTGAACCATCATCTGTAAAAATTACCTCATATGGTTGAACAGTTTGAGTAAGTAAACATTTCAAAATATTTTCTACATACTCAAATCTATTATATACAGTTATCATTATACTTACTTTCATAACTCACCCTTCTTTTATTTTTTAATACAGATTTACTCATTCTAAATTATACCAAATTTTTATTAAATTTTATACACCATTTTTCAAATTATATGATATTATATACATTAGGAAGTAATAAGTTACAATAATGAGGTGTGGTATGAAAAAAGTTAAATTTATATACAATCCTTTTTCTGGAGAGGGAGTAGTTACAAAAAATTTAGACATAATCATCAATAGGTACCAAGCAAAAGGATATACTATCATTCCTTTTAGAATATCTACTGAGCAAAGTTTAGAAGAAGCTTTTTCTGACATAGATAACTCTTACCATCATATCTTAGGGGCTGGTGGAGATGGAACTATCAATCAGATTATAAATTTAATGAAAGAGAAAGATTTAGATATTCCTCTTGCTATACTTCCAGTAGGAACTGCCAATGATTTTGCAAAATATATTGGTATGCCAGCAGACATAGGAGAAGCTTGTGATAAAATTCTTTCTGGAGAGATTAGAGAGATTGATTTAGGCAAGGCTAATGATAAATACTTTATAAATGTATTTAGCTTTGGACTTTTTACTGATATCTCACAAAAGACACCTACACACCAAAAAAATACTCTAGGAAAATTAGCTTATTATATCAATGGAATAAAAGAACTTCCATCACTAAAAAAATTAGATATCAAAGTTACATCAGATGAGTTTTCTTATGAAGGAAATGCACTTATCTTTTTTACCTTCAATGGACGTACAGCAGGTAATATAAACATATCTTACAAAAGTGAAATAAATGATGGATTACTAGATGTTATCATAGTAAAGGGAGAGAATATTCTATCTACCTTCCTTTCACTTTTTGAGTTTTTAAAATTAGAACATCTAGAAGAACCAAAGGATATTATACATTTTAAAAGTTCAGACTTTGTTGTTGAATATCTTGATTCCTCGTTAAATAGTGATATAGATGGAGAGGTTGGTCCTAAATCTCCTGTTCATATTTCCTGTATTAAAAACGGATTGAAAATCATATACTAAGAGTAAAAAAAGCTCATTTTTAAAAACTAAGTATTTTTTTACAACATACTTTATTTTTTTGCACTTTTATTGTAAAATATTATATATATTATAAATTTTTATTATTTTTTTATTTTATAGAAAAGATGCTGATAAGATTATATTAGCACAGTTTTTTTATTAAATGTTTATTAAAAGGAAAATAAATTATTTTTTTTACTTTATGTTTAAATTAAATTTTATTTTAAAAAACTTCTATATCATATTTTGATAATATAAATATCAATTATATATATTGTCAATTATTGACTTTTAACTATGGTATAAGGTATATTCATAATATGAACCATAATTACAATAATATGAGGAGGTTTTTTATGTTTGAGTACACATTTAATATGGCAGAAACTCTTGCTATTGCAGTAATCTTATTATTATTAGGAAAAGGAATTAAGAAAAGAGTTCCTATCTTAGAGAGATTTTTTATTCCAGCTCCTGTTATAGGTGGAACTCTATTTTCTATTTTTATGTTAATAGGTCATAATACTGGAACTTTTACTTTTAACTTTGACAGTATTTTAAAAGATTTTCTAATGGTTATATTCTTTACTACTATAGGATTCTCAGCTAGTTTTGAACTCCTGAAAAAAGGTGGAGTAGGAGTTGCTCTATTCTTAGCTGCTGCTACTATTTTAGTTATTATTCAAGATGTAGTTGGTGTTTTCTTAGCTAAAGCTTTTAATTTACATCCATATATTGGACTTGCTGCTGGTTCTATTCCATTAACTGGAGGACATGGAACTTCTGGAGCTTTTGGTCCTGTACTTGAAGAGGCTGGAGCAGCTGGTGCTTTTTCAGTGGCTATTGCTTCTGCTACATTTGGACTAGTTGCTGGATGTTTAATAGGTGGACCTGTAGCTAAAAGACTTCTACAAAAGTACAATTTAAAAGCTAAGACAACTGACGAAGAAACTGGAAACTCTACTATTAAGCTAGAGCCTGACAACCATATTTCTGAAGGAACTCTCTTTGATTCTGTAGTAGTTATAGCTTTAGCAATGGGTATTGGTGCTTGTATTCCAGTATTTAGTAAGAAACTTGGATTAGTTTTACCTGGATATCTTGGACCTATGGTTATCGCTGCTATAATTAGAAATATAGCAGATGCTCAAAAGAAAACTCTACCAATGAAAGAGATCTCTATAATTGGAAGCATATCTCTATCATTGTTCTTATCTATGGCTTTGATGTCAATGAAATTATGGGAATTAGCTGCACTAGCTTTACCATTAATAGTTATCTTACTTATCCAAACTGTTATCATGGCACTTTTTGCTTACCATGTAACATTTAGAATGATGGGAAAAGATTATGATGCTGCTGTTCTTGCTACTGGACATTGTGGATTTGGATTAGGAGCTACTCCTAATGCTATGGCAAATATGGAAACTTTCACATCTGTCAATGGATTTTCAGCTAAGGCTTTCTTTGTATTGCCACTAGTTGGTTCTCTATTTATAGACTTTGTGAATGCTTCTATAATTACATTCTTTATGAATATTTTTAAATAATATTATTTTTATTAAGGGAGGAAGCATTTGAAATTAGAAAAACAGAGTATAGGAGTTTTTGATTCTGGGGTAGGAGGTACTACCGTTCTAAAAGAGATATTGAGTATTCTTCCCAATGAAAATATATTTTATTATGGTGATAGTAAAAATTCTCCTTACGGACAAAAAAGTGCAGAAGAGATTAGAGAATTATGTTATAAGATATTAGATTTTTTTATAGCTAATGAATGTAAAGCAGTAGTGGTGGCTTGTAATACAGCTACCGCTGCTGCTTTAGACAGTTTAAAAAATAGATACTCAATTCCTATTATTGGAGTTATTGATGCTGGAGTAAAGAGAGCTTTAAAAGTTTCAAGCAATAATAAGATAAATATTTTAGCTACACCTTTTACAGTTTCATCTAAAGCCTATATTACAAAATTTAATAAAATTTCTAAAAATATCTCTGTAACTCAAGAGGGATGCCCAGAATTTTGTACTATGATAGAAACAGGTTGGGAAACACACAAAGATAGATATGAGCTTCTTAAAAATCATATTGATAATCTTTCAAAGGAGGCTGATACTCTTATTTTAGGATGTACTCACTACCCTATTATTAGAGAGGATATTGAAAAATATTTTTCTGGTAAGATTGTAGATCCAGCTAGAGAAACAGCTTTAGAGCTATATTCTTTACTAAAGTTAAGTGATAGTCTAAATACCTCTGATAAAAAAGGAAGAGTTGATTTCTTTGTAAGTGGTAATAAAGAAAGATTTAAAAAGGTAGCAGAAAAGTTTTTAGGATTTGAGATAAAAAATATATATTCAGTATAAAATAAAAAGATATAGATAACTTTATCTATGTCTTTTTTATTTTATTAGCTCTCATCCCTTGTTTTTTTTAAATTTACGAGGTATACTCCTATTAAGAAGAACATTGACTTTAATAATAAATTAAAAATAATTTTTTATTTTATAAAATTATTTTTAGAGGTTTTAGGTGGTTCCAATGGAATAAAAAATTTTTTTGAAATTGTTTTATACTAATAAATTATTTACTACTGTTTTTTAATAAGGTGGAGGTTTATTATGGAATTACAAAAACTAATTTATACTGTTGAAGATGGTATTGGAATAGTTACAATGAATTTTTTAAAAAATCTTAATGCTATTGATGAACAGATGGCAGATGAATTGATGTATGTAGTAGATAAAGCTGAAAAAGATCCTAATGTTAAAGTTCTTGTAATCAAAAGTGCTGGTAAAGCTTTTTCTGCTGGTGGAGATATTGGATATTTTTATAAATTAATACAAGCTGGTGGGGAAGTAAATATGGATGGTCTAATTGCAAAGGTTGGTGTTGTTGCAGATGGACTTAAAAAAATGAGTAAAATGGTTATCACTTCTGTATCAGGAGCAGCTGCAGGAGCTGGAGTTAGTTTAGCTCTTGGTGGAGATTTTATGATTTGTGCTGAAGATGCAAAATTTTTATTAGCCTTTGTAAATTTAGGACTTGTACCTGATACTGGTGTAACATATCTACTTTCTAAAGCTATTGGAACTTCTCGTACAATGGAATTAGCTGCTACTGGTAGACCTATGGGAGCAGAAGAAGCAAAAGAACTTGGATTAGCATATAAAGTTGTTCCTGTTGAAGAATTAGAAGAAGTCACTATGAAATTTGCTAAAAAATTAGCTGCTGGTCCACTTATCTCTTATAAAAATATTAAAAAACAAATTTATGATGCTAACTACTCTGATTATAAGAAATGGCTTGCTGAAACTGAGATTCCTACACAGAGAGAGTGTGCAGCTTCTATGGATTTCCAAGAAGGATGTAAAGCATTTATGGAAAAAAGAAAAGCTATTTTTGAAGGAAAATAATCTAATTTATGTATAGATGAAGGGTGGGATGAAAAGTGTTATCGAAAATATTTTCTATGGAAGAGATACTTAAAAAATTTCACGATGGTCAAACTATAATGTTTGGAGATTGGCATGGAGAATTTGCTGCTGATGATATTATTGAAGGAATGTTAGATAAAGGTGTTAAAGATATTCATGCAATTGCTGTTTCTGCTGGTATGCCAGACCTTGGGCTTGGAAAATTAATCAGTGCTAAAAGAGTTAAATCTCTTATCACAACACATATTGGTCTAAATCCTGTAGCAAAAGACCAGATGTTTGCTGGAGAATTAGATATTGAGTTCAGTCCTCAAGGAACATTTTCTGAAAGAATTCGTTGTGGTGGTTATGGATTAGGAGGATGTCTAACTCCTACTGGACTTGGAACAGATGTTGAAAAAGGAAAACAAAAATTAGAAATCAATGGAAAAGAGTATCTATTAGAGTTACCTCTAAGAGCAGATATAACTTTAATAAAAGCTACTAAAGCTGATAAAGCTGGAAACATATCTTTTAGAATGAATTCTAGAGCTATCAGTACTGAGATGGCTTTTGCTGGAGATATTGTTATAGTAGAAGCTGAAGAATTAGTTGAAGTAGGAGAATTAGGTCCTAGTGAAATTGATGTCCCAGCTCCATTAGTTGATATGATTTATGTAAGAGAGGGTAATACTAGGCATGTATGTCCTTATTGGCAAAGGTTAAAACAAAAAGCTCAAGAAGGAGGTAAATAATCATGGCTGAATTAAAAGGACGTTCACTAATTGCTTCTCGTTGTGCAAAATTTTTTAAAGATGGAGACTTTGTAAATTTAGGAATTGGAGTTCCTCTAATGTGTGTTAACTACCTTCCTAAAGGAGTAGATATATGGCTTGAAGCTGAAATAGGTACTGTTGGTAGTGGTCCTACTCCTAGCTGGGATGATGCTGATATAGATATTATTGATGCTGGTGGTATGCCCGCCTCTATAATTCCTGGTGGTAGTGTTCATGACCATACTGCTAGCTTTGGATTTATTCGTGGTGGACATATTGATATTGCTGTTCTTGGTACTCTTCAAGTAGACCAAGAGGGAAATATTGCCAACTGGACTATACCTGGTAAATTAGTACCTGGTATGGGAGGAGCTATGGATTTGTGCTCTGGTGTAAAACGTATAATTGTTGCTACTGACCATTGTGAAAAAAATGGTGCTCCTAAGATTTTAAAAAAATGTACACTTCCATTAACTGGAAAAAATTGTGTAACTGATATTGTAACTGAAAGATGCTATCTTCAAGTTACTCCAGAAGGATTGGTTCTTAAAGAACTTGCTCCTGGTTACACAGTTGAAGATATTATTGCAGCTACTGATGCAGAAATTATTGTTCCAGATGAAATAGGAGTTATGGAATAACATAAAAAAACTACACCCTCTATCTTAGATATTAAAGATAAAGGGTGTAGTACATTCATACCCTTTTTTCATTATCTTTTTATATATTTATTATAGAACTCTTCAAATCTCTCTACTACTAAATCTGGCATTACTAAATCCTCTTGCTCTTTAGCAGAGTATTTACTATATGCATCAGGGTCTACATCTAATGGTCCTACTCCTTGATGTCTTTCATCTTCTACTATCCATTCCTTTATATCAAGATTAGGTCTTTGTACTATAAAGCTAGGTGTTCCTACTGCTTGAGCTAGGTGTCTAGGTCCTCCTTCATTTCCAAAGAACATATCACAATTTTTAAGTAACATCGCTAACTCTCTTATATCTTTAGTCTCTATATTAGTAAATATATGAGGATCATGCCCTAATCTTTCATGAGCCTTTAAAGCAAACTCTTTTTCTGCTGGAGAGTAGTAAAAAATTATTTGTGGGTCAATATCAGCTATTATTCTTCTAGTTATCTCTAACATCTTATCTATATTAAACACCTTAGCAGGAACTCTAGCATTGATAGCAAAAGCAAATACTGGCTTAGAAAAATCCACACCAGCTTTTATCATCTTATCTCTCATATACATTTTTTCATCTTCCGATATATGTATAGAAAAATCCTCTGTATATTTTACATCATACTCTTGCTCTAAAGGTTTTAACATTCTTAAAAATTTATCTACTTTATTTTTTGTTCCTGTTGGCTCTTCAATCTTATGAGTATATGTATAACCTCTTTTTTTCTTAGCTCTTCCTATTCTATATTTAGCTCCCCTAGAAAATAGTGTAAATAATTCACTTTTAGGAGTAGACATTATATCTATCACTATATCATAATGATTTCTAGTAATCTGCCAAACCTTTTTTATATATTTAAAAGGATTTTTCTGCTCCTCTTTAGTTATTTTTATTACATTATCTATGCCTTGATGTTTCTCAAATATAGGAGCTATATGCTCATACACTACATAGTCTACCTGTGCATCTGGAAAAGTCTGCTTAAGTGTAGTACATATTGGAGCTGCTAAGATAGAATCTCCTATCTGTCTAAATCTAACTACTAATATTTTCACTCTTCTCTCCTTTTTAGTCTCTATAATATTTTTTTAAATAAAACTCTTCAAAGTCTGTCTTACTCATAAATAGTATTTTATCTACTAGTGTTTTTTCATACTCTGATAAAATCTCTTTTAAAATTTGGATATTAGCTCTTCCTTCTAAAATATTTCCAAAAGAAGCTGACATATAATTCTTCTCTTCATTATATACTAATATATATTTTTTCTGTAACTTTAGAAGATTTTCAAAATCACATTCAAACTTAATATCTTCAAAACCTCTAACTATCCCTAATAATGACTCTGTTAATTTTAATCTAATTCCTATCTTATCCTCTTTCTTGTTCAACTTTCCATTTTTAAATTCAATTAGATAGACAGTATCATTTTGAAAATCTAATCCATCTACTGCCATTATCTCATATCTCTTTCCCAAATTATTCCAGATTTTTTTTAGAACACCCTTATCAAAATTAAATATCTTTACATCATCATTTTCTATCATTGAAATAGGTGTTTCTCCAGAGTCATCCTTTGAAACCAAAGAGATAGTTTGTAAATAATCACTATAATTTTCCTTGAAAAAATTTTCTATATCTTTTTCATTTTTCATTACACATCACTGAATTCTACTTGTTTTAATATCTCATATGCTTCAGTTAATTTTTTATATATAAAGCTTAACTCATTTGTTTTATCCAATAATATTTTTGAAGTTCTTTCATTTGAATCTACTAGAGAATAAAATCTAGTATTACATCTATATTTTTCAGAATAAATCTTTATAGCATCTATAAAATAAGGACTATGAGAATTTAATAAAATTTTAACTTTTAAATTTATAGCCAAGATTACCAATATCTTTGCATACTTAACCTGCCAATTTGGATGTAGATGTACCTCTGGTTCATCTATAATTAAAATTGTCTTTTCATTCAATCTTCTATTATTAAGTAACATCTCTATTAATCCAAAAGTTTTTATTCCATTAGCTGTATTTTTTACATTAATGTTGTATCCATTTTTCTTATAATTATATTTTCTAGTTTGTTTATCAAAAGTAAATTCTCCAGATATTATCTCTACTATCTGTTTATTTATTTTTTCTATCTCTTTCTCTTTTCCTAAAAGATTATCAACTATATTAAACTCAAGTTTATTCATCAAATTTTCTTTTAAAATATAGTTTTTATCATCTCTTTTTATCTCCTTCTCATCACAGATTTTATCTAAATAATCTATTATAAGGGGAGATTCTATATATATTATATTATAATTATTTCTCAACTCTCTTATTGGAAGTTTTGTTTCTACTACCTCATCATTAAGTAATTTTATCTCTATTGAGCTATTTTCATCTTCTAATATTAATGATGATTCCTCTTTATCTTCAAATATATTTCTAACTCCAGTTTCAAATTCCTCTTTAAGTGCTTTTTGAAAGGATTCTTTTTCAATTAAATTATAATCTAAAGTTTCATTAAAAATTTTAAATAATGCTTCTAAAAAATCTTTTAAAGTTTTTTCTAAACTCAAGAGTTCTTTTATCTCATTATCTTTATCACTATATTCACTTAATTTTTTTACATTTAAAGTAACTTTTTTCAAAATAGAATCATCTACAAAAATATTACTTCTCTCTCTATTCCTTACAACATCATCTAACTTTAAAAATAATTCTTTTTTTAAGCCATCTAATTCTATTTTAGTTATATAATTATTTTCCAATATTTCTTTTATTCTCTCATTTTTATAATTTTTCTCTTTTACTTGTAATAGATTGTTTAAGCTCGAATAAACTCCATCTATTATATTAGTTACATTTAAAATATATTCATCTTCAAAATAATTCATTGTATTTATTAAAGTAAATAGTGCTTTCCCTATTGTACTCTTTCCACTGTCATTTTCAGCTGCTATCAGAGTTATATTATCTAATAATATATCTGCTTCAGAGATAACTCCAACATTTTTTAATTGAAATCTCATCTTTCACCTCCACTTATTTTCTCCTCAATTATACCATTTTTTTCTAAATTTCCCTAGAAAAAAAGGAAATACAAGAAAGTTTTCCTCTCTTATATTTCCTAATTTATTAATCATTGTAATATAAATTTTCTGTTGGGAATACTTGGTCACAAGTTAAATCAATTCCTAACTTTCTTAAAGTTTGTTCATTAGTTTTTCCAAGTATATTTGTGCAGTGAGCTTGAGTTCCTTTTAACATTGATAATTTTTGTACAGCCACTTGTGCCATTGGGTTAGTTGCTGCACAGATGCTTAATGCCATAAGTATCTCTTCACAGTTTAAAGCAATATTTTTACTTTGAAGAGTTTTATCTTTTAAATTTAAGATTGGCTCTAATACAACTGGAGAGATTAATAATATCTCATCATTAATTCCAGCAAAATATTTTACAGCATTTAAAATAGCTGCTGAAGCTGCATCCATAAGTGGAGATGCCTTACCAGTTATCATAGTTCCATCTGGTAACTCAAATGCTATTGCAGAAGCTGGCTCAGTTTGCTTAGATTTTATATCCTCTAATTTTTTTCTAGCTACTCCTACAACTTTTCTATCCTCTTCTTTTAATTCTAGTGCATCCATTATTGTACGAGTTCTTTTAAAAGTTTCATAATCTACATAACCTTTTTTATATTCACAACCAGTTTTGAAATATCTTCTGATTATCTCTTGCTTAGAAGCCTCTCTTACTACTTCATCATCTACTATTCCAAATCCTACTCTATTAACTCCCATATCTGTTGGAGATTGATAAATTGACTCTTTACCAGTTATCTTTTCTATTATTCTCTTTAATAATGGAAAAGCTTCTACATCACGATTATAATTTACGGCTGTTTCACCATATTTTTCTAAATGGAATGGATCTATCATATTAACATCTTGTAAATCCACAGTTGCTGCCTCATAAGCTATATTTAAAGGATGTTTTAAAGGTACATTCCATACTGGGAAAGTTTCGAACTTAGAATATCCAGCTGCATTTCCTCTCTTATATTCATGGTATAATTGACTTAAACAAGTAGCTAATTTTCCACTTCCTGGTCCAGGTGCAGTAACTACAACTATTGGCTTAGTTGTTTCTACATATGGATTTTGTCCATACCCTTCATCACTAACTATTACATCTACATCAGTAGGATATCCCTTTGTAGCTCTATGTTTATATACTTTTATTCCTCTACGCTCTAATTTATTAATAAATAAAGTTGTTGCAGGTTGATCATTGTATCTTGTGATTACAACGCTGTTTACTTGAAGTTCATGCTCTCTTAAATCATCAATCAATCTGAAAACTTCCATATCATATGTAATTCCAAAGTCTCCTCTAATTTTATTTCTCTCTATATCTCCAGCATAAACACAGATTATTACTTCAAGCTTATCTTTTAATTTATGTAATACTTTTATCTTAGCATTCTCATCAAATCCAGGTAAAACTCTCTTAGCATGTAAATCAAACATAAGTTTTCCACCAAACTCAAGATAAAGTTTATCATAATTATTAACTCTCTCTAAAATATATTTAGATTGTTCTTCAAGGTACTTATTGTGATCAAATCCTATCTTCATTATTCGCTTCTCCTTATAATTAAAATTTATTCGACTTTATATTTTACCATAGAATTTAAATAATTGCTATACTATTTTTACTTTTATTTCTATATAATTAATAATTTAAAAAAGAGGATGCATACACACCCTCAATTTTTATTGAAAATTCATTAATACTCCAACTATAACGAATATTGAACCAAAGAAGAATAAGATCCCTTGGAATTTTATTTGGAATTTAGCCCATACTAGCCAATCTAATTTTGCTATTCCCAATATAGCAATTAATATTCCTGATGTAGGTACTATTAAGTTAGTAAATCCATCTCCTAATTGGAAAGCTAATACAGCTACTTGTCTTGGTACTCCTACTAAATCTGATAGTGGTGCCATTATAGGCATAGTAAGTGCTGCTTGTCCTGATCCTGATACAACAAAGAAATTAAATACAGATTGGAAAATATACATTACCCAAGCACAAATTGCTGATGGTAATCCACTTAATCCATTAGCTACCCAGTTAAGTACAGTATTTAAAACACTAGGTGTTCCTGCATCAGCACCACCAAGAACTAATACAATTCCTTTAGCCATTCCTACTACTATAGCTGCTCCTATTAAATCCTCTGCTCCTTTTCTAAAAGATGAAGCAATATCATTAATTCTCATATCTCCAAGTTTAAATATTACTCCTACAATACCTGAAGCAACTCCCATTATTACAAATTGAGTAGCTATTTCTGGTAAGAAATATCCAAACTTTACAACCCCATAAATTACCCAAGCCATTCCTAAAGCTACTATTAATAAAACTAATTTATGTCCTAATTTAAATTCCATATCTTGTTGCTCTTCCATATTAAATTCATTTCTATAGAAAGCATCTGTTTCATAAGATATAGAAGATTGAGGGTTTTCTTTTACTTTTTTTGCATATCTCAATGTAAATACTATTCCTAATGCAGTAAAAAATACCCACATAAATATTCTAAAGCTAGCTCCTGATAATACTGGTACCCCTGCAACCCCTTGAGCTATAGCAACACTAAATGGATTCATCCATGAAGTAGCAAATCCTATCTGTGTAGAAACATAAGTTATTAAGATTCCTGTAACAGCATCATAACCCATTCCAATTACTATAGGTATTAAAACCATCGCAAAAGGAATAGCCTCTTCTCCCATTCCGAATACAGCTCCTCCTAATGAGAAGAAGAAGAATACTATTGGTAATAATAGATACTCCGAACCCTTAGTTTTTCTAATAAGAGTAAATAGTCCAGCTTCCACTGCTTTAGTTCTTAAAATTATACCAAAAGCTCCTCCAGTTATTATAATGAAAGCAATTACTCCTACAGCAGTTCCCCATTTATCTCCACTTGTTATACCTTCAAAAACATAGTTAGATACTCCAACTTCTCCTCCTGGCTCAAAGAATTTAACTCCTTTTACTAGTGGTTCCCCTTGTTCATCCAATTCATAAGTAAAACTTCCAGCTACTGGAACCTCTCTAGATTTTTCAGCTCCAGTTTCAGTAACATAAGTTACCTTTTCCATTTGGAATTTCCCTACAGGTACAGTATGTGTAAGTATTGCTGCAAATATTACAACAAAAAATATTATAACATACGTATCTGGCATATTAAATTTTTTCTTCATCTCTACCTCCATATATTTTTATCCCATATAATTATACTTTATATCATTAATTTTATCAATAAAAAAATATTTTTTATAGAAATTAATTTAAAATAAAAAACTACATCTGTTACCTTAATATCTAAGATTTCAGATGTAGTTTAATACTAATTATTTTTTATTTTTCTAAAGATTGATTAGAATTTTTTTCCAAAATATCTCTCTAATAATCCTGCGAAAGCTCTTCCGTGTCTAGCTTCGTCTTTAGCCATTTCATGAACTGTATCGTGGATAGCGTCAAATCCTAATTGTTTTGCTCTCTTAGCGATATCAAATTTTCCTGAAGTTGCTCCGTACTCAGCTTCAACTCTTCTTGATAAGTTCTCTTCAGTAGAAGCAGTTACACACTCTCCTAATAATTCAGCAAATTTAGCTGCGTGCTCGGCTTCTTCAAAAGCTATTCTTTTATAAGCTTCTGCTACTTCTGGATATCCTTCTCTGTCAGCTACTCTTGACATTGCTAGGTACATTCCTACTTCTGTACACTCTCCTTCAAAGTTAGCTCTTAATCCAGCGATTATTTCTTCATCTCCACAAGCTAGTCCTTCTCCAACTTTGTGTTCAGTTGCCCAAACTCTTCCTGCTCCTTCTACTACTTCTTCCCATTTATCTTTTCCAGCCTTACATACAGGACATTGAGTCATTGCCTCATCAGTTATAATTTCTCCACAAACTTTACATCTCCATTTTGCCATTTTAATTCCTCCTTAAATTTCCTTTAATTTATTTTATTCTTATTTTTCTTTTTTGTAATCGTTTCATATTTACTACAATAATAATATACTATATATTACTCTTTTTGTCAAGTATTTTTTGAAAAAATTTTATTTTTTTCTTATTATATGTTTTTGAGGCTGTAATATTATCTCTGTAATCACTGTTCCCTCTCTTTGAGATAGTATATTCTCCACTGCATCTGCTACACATTCTGGAAGAATATAACTTTCTTCTTCCTCTCCCTCTCTAAAATTTAATTCATCATAAAAAGGAGTCTTTGTTATATCTGGTAAGATAGAAATTACCTTTACTCCTGTTTTTCTTACTTCATCAAATAATCCCTTAGAAAAATGCACAAGCCCAGCCTTAGTAGCAGAATATGCACAACCATATGTACTAGCTTTAGTAGCTGTAATAGATGATATATTTATAACTGTTCCCTTTCTCTTTTTCAAATCTCTAAGAAGAAGCTGAGTTAAAATAAGAGGAGCTTCTAAATTAAGAGCTATCATTTTATGAAGCTTTGTAGGGTTTATCTCTTCATGAGGTCCAAAATATCCTATCCCTGCACAATTAATAAGTATATCTATTTCTTTTTTTAATTTTTTTACCATATCCTCTATATTTTGATATTTTATAAGATCACAAACAATTGGGTAAAAATTTGAAGAAGCTATATCAATCTTACTAAAATCTCTTCCCACTCCATAGACGCTATATCCCATATCTAACATTTTTTTTGATATAGCTAGTCCTATTCCAGATGTAGCCCCTGTTATCAATACTTTTTTCATCTTCTCTCCTCTATATAAATATTTTGCTTTCTTCCACATATTCCAATATTAAGTTTTTCATATACTCTAACATCTTACTATTTTCATCTAACGGATAACTGTATACCCCATCTTGACATTGAAAAGGATAATTCAATATCAATGAGTTTTTCCTATTATTTTTCATTCTTTTCATATACTCTTTAGATATTCTAAATGTTCCAATACTTACATCTAAAATTTTTTTACTATCTATCTCTTTAAAAGTTTCCCTTACCATCTCACCATAGATTTCATAAAAATTTTCTACCTTTATCATAGGATCAAAACAGATTCTTACAGTCCAACCACTATCTATTAAAATTTTAGCTGATTTTACTCTTAACTCAAAAGGTGCAGCACCTCTCTCATGCTCTTGAGCAAATCTCTTAGGAGATATTGTCCAGGCTATTATAAAATTAGGATTAGGTTTTAGATCTTTAAATATCTTTATACTTGCACTTTTAGTACGTAACTCTATTTTGAGATTTTTATACTTAGCTACAAAGTCATACCATCTCTTTACAAAGCCTGTTACCTCTTCAAGAGCCATCAAGTCCGTATCATAAGAAATACAGATATACATAGATTTCTCTTTTAATATTCTCTCTATCTCTTGAAACATATCTTCTAGATTTACAAAAATAACTATATTTCCAGAAGAGTATACCCCTTGAAGATAGCAGTATTCGCAATCATATATACAGTTTAAAATAGATGATGAGTAATAAAAATTCTCATTTCCAAAACTTTCACACACCTTTGCTCCCTCATAGAGATAATTTTCCTTTTTCACTGCTAATATTAGTTTAGGTGTCTTTTTTTGTAGTGAAAAATTTTGATTATTTTTAGAAAAAATCTCCTTATAATCATCTATCTCTACTATTTGAGAATTTGGAAATCTTTCAATGATTTTTTTACTCTCTTCATATTGCTTTGCTTCCTTTTCAATATATATATGAGAAAAACTTCTATTTAATAAATTCATCTATTAAAATTATCCTTTCTATATAATACTCTTTCTATTATAATCTGTAATATCAGTTTTCAATTTTTTTAATAACTCTTCTACTTTTAATTTATTACTATCTATATTTTTTAATTCATTATCAGTAGCACCTACTAACTCTACAAATTGTACTTTACCATTAGGTGTAGATATCTCTCCTGCCATATCAAGAGTTGTTACAAAACCTGTTATCTTAGATTTTTTATTAGAATCTATTCCCTCTTTTTGCCCTGTCCAAATATACTCATTAGGCTGGAATATCTCTCCTGTTTCAAATACATATCTAGCTAACTCTTGTAATATGGAACAGATATTTTTTAGCTCTCTGTCCTTTATATCAAAGTCTCTTTTCTTTCTCTTTTTCTGTTCCTCTGTCATCTTCAATTTAAATGTAAGCTCAAAACCATATCCACTATACTCCATATCATCACTCTCTTTTTCATAGAGTTCACTAAAACCAAAAGTTACAAAGTGATAATACCCATCTCCTCTAAATATACTTATTCCATCAAGAGGGTCATCTCCACCTAATCTTGATGAAACTTGAGCATGGAAATGTATCTCCTCCTGCTTAGGATAAAGTTTTTTAAATCTTTTTTCTATTGCATCAAAACCAGCTGTATCAATTATCTCAAATTCATTATTCTCTTTCATCTTATCTCCTTGATCTCCTCTAAGATTTTTTTACTATCTCTCTTATCTTTTATCTCTACATCTTTATATTTTTCTAAAATTCCATTTGTATTTTTTCCTTGTAATTTATAATAAAGTAACAAATTTTTTAATTCATTTTCCATAGTTGCTGTAAATCTAACTTTTTTTATAAGTTCCTCTATCAAATATTTTTCTTCTAAAGAGAAATCTATCTCCTTTTCTACTTTAAATTTTTCTCTTTCTATCAACCAACTATCTATTTGAGGAAGAGATTTTAAAATTAACTCTTCTACTTGGTTTTGTTCTACCTCTCTGTCTAAATAATCAGATACTATCTTTATAAAATTTAGTTGGTAACTTTGAAAAAAATATGTAGTAGCTTCAAAGAGTCCTGCCCCTTCCATATCTACTAAATCTCCTACAACCTCATCTCCACAATATACAGGGGTATTAAAGCTCTCTAGGCTTCCTTCCTTAAAGGAATGATTAAACACCATATCTGGATAATAACTTTTCTCCAACTCTGAATTTATTATTTTATTACATAGGACTATATCCCCTATACTATATTTTTCACTCTTAGCTCCACAAATTCCAATATTTAAAAATATATCATCTTCATCTATCTCACTTTGGGAGAGAATATATGTCAATGCTATTGCACTTTTTAAAATTCCTACTCCTGTTATTATCAAAGTAACTCTCTCGTTTTTAAAAACTTGTAATTTTTTTATACTATTATCTCTCTTCAAATTAAAATACTTTATAATAGGTTTTGCTTCTATTCCTAAAGCTACTGAAATATATATCATCTTCTCTCCTTTTTTATTCACTAAGAGTATAGCTCATTGATTAATATTCGTCAAATAAACTTAAAGAAAATAAAAAGAGAGGATTTTTAGTTGTTACTACTATTCTCTCTTTTATTTGAAATTCTATAAATTTTTTAGAGCTGATATTACTTTTTCTATCTCCTCTTCTAATTTTTCTACTATTTCTTTTATCTCGGCAAGATTATTTTTCTTTGCTAACCTCATTAATTCCACTGAATATTGATATACTTTATTAAGTCCTAAATTTCCAGCTACACCTTTTAGAGTATGAGCTTCCTCTCCTATTTTATCTATATTATTATTTTCTAAAGCCTCTTTTAAATTTATAAAACTTTTATCATCTATAAATTTTTTTAAAAATTTGATATAAAAACTTTCCATATTTCCAAATCTAGCTAAACTTCCATCAATATCTATATCTATTACATTTTTTAAATCTTTTAACTCCATCTCTCTCCCTCCTATTCTCTATCTATAGTATATATTATTTATATTTTTTTATCAATCTCTAATTCTACTAAATATAAAGAATAATAAAAGAGGAGTTCTCATAATTTTTAATTATAATAGGCTCCTCTTTATTTTTTATTCCTCTTTTAACATTTTTTCAATTTTTTTAACTCTTCTGTCTATCTCATTTAATCTAAACTCTAACGAATTAAGTATCCAAAATTGAAAGTGACTTGCTCTTTGTGTTTCATAAGCCATCCAAATAAGTTTGAATACTCCTAAAAGAGCTACTATCTCCAATGTAAGAAATAAAGTAATTTTTTGTAAAACAACACCTAAGATTAAAAGTACTCCTATTAATAAAACAAATATTAAGCTCACTATCTTATGTTGTTTATTATTTTTTCCTCCTATCTCTCCTACAATATTTCTTATTCTCTCTTTTTCCTTTTTAAACTCATCTAACTCCTGTCTTAAGTGCTCATCTCTTTCCATATAAATTTCAACCCCTTATCTTAATCTATTTTCAACTCTTTTTATACTCCCCAATCTCTTGGATATCTAAATCCTGTTCCTATTCCTCTTGAGAAAACCTTCGCAATTACAGGCATAACTCTTTTATATTGCATAATTTTAGTTCTTTTAATAATTTTTTCAACTACTTCTTGGGGATATCCCTCTTTCACTATCTCATCTATTGTCTTTCTCTCTTCTACATATCTATATAAGATTTCATCTGCCATTCTATATGAATAACCTAACTCTTGCTCATCAGTTTGTCCTTCCCAAAGATCAGCACTTGGTTTTTTATCTATAAGCTCATTTGGTACTCCCATATGTCTTGATAAATCCCATACATGAGTTTTATATAAATCTCCTATGGCATTAATAGCTGATGCAGAATCTCCAAACTGTGTTCCATATCCTAGTAATAACTCTGTTTTATTGGAAGTTCCTAGCACAAGAGCATTCTCTGCTGCTGAATGGTCAAACAGTATTGACATTCTCTCTCTTGCCATCTTATTCCCTTTTCTTAAGCTACTCATATCTGGATTCATAGCAAAGTAAGCATCTACCATTGGAGTGATTTCTACTAACTTACTTCTTATTCCAGTTTTTTCTATCACAAGTTTAGCATGTTCTACACTCTCTTTACTAGATGTCTTATATGGCATCATTATTCCTAGTACATTTTCTGGTCCAAAAGCTTTTGCTGCTAAAAAAGCTACTAGAGCTGAGTCTATTCCTCCAGAAAGACCAAGTACTACTTTTTTAAATCCTACTTTTCCAGCTTCCTCTCTTAAAAAATTTACAAGTATCTCCTCTAAAACACTTAAATCTACATTCAGCTTTTCCATAACTCCTCCACAACTATCTATCTAGTCCAAATTTTCCAAGTCTACAACCTCTATAATCTCTAAGTACTGTATAAGCTGCTTGTTGTACATTTAGACTCTCACCTTTATTAAACATTTTACATCTAAGAGCTATTTTTTCTAAGATTTCTCCCATTATTTCACTCTTATCCTCATCTAAAAGTTTATATCTCTCTTTCAGTACATCCCACATATCATATCTTATCATTTTAGAAATTAATATTCCAGCTATCTCCTCTATTGGTAGTATCTCATCTCTTATAGCTCCTGTAATAGCTAAATTTTGTCCTACCTCTTCACTTTCAAACTTTGGCCAAAGTATTCCAGGCATATCTAAAAGCTCTAATCCCTCTTTTATTCTTACCCATTGTTTTCCCTTAGTAAATCCAGGTTTATTTCCTACCCCAGCACTATTTTTTCCAACAATTCTATTGATAAGTCTAGATTTTCCAACATTTGGTATTCCTACAACCATAAGTCTTGTATTTACTTTTCTAAGACCTTTAGCCATCATCTTCTCTTTTTTCTCAGCTGATACCTTATCTATTATTGAATATAGCCCTTTAATATTAAATCCTGTTTCAGCACTTATCTCTAATACTTCATCAGCAAAATTATTCTCTTTAAAATATTTTTTCCAATAAGCTAGTTCCTTTTTATCTACAAGATCTGACTTATTTAAAACAATTACTCTTTTCTTATTTTTTGCAAAAACTGTAATATCTGGATTCTTACTTGATAAAGGTATTCTTGCATCTACTACTTCAAGAACTATATCTATCAGTTGCATATTATCCTTTATTAAGTCCTTTGTCTTTTTCATATGTCCAGGATACCAGTTGATTTTTGTCATTGACATAACTTAACTCTCCTCTTAATCCTCTAAACCTTTAATCAGAAGAACAATCTCTCCTTTAATAGGATTTTTAACTAATCTCTCTATAAGTTCAGTAGTAGTTCCTCTCATTATCTCTTCATATATCTTAGTAATCTCTCTAATAATTACTACCTCTCTTACTCCTATAAATTGCTCTATATCCCTTAAAGTTTTCTCTATTCTAAATGGAGATTCATATATAACTATTGTCCTCTCCTCCTCAGCTAAAGATTTTAATAGAGTTTGTCTTCCTTTTTTCTTAGGTAAAAATCCCTCAAAACAAAATCTTCTCATACTAAGTCCAGCTACAGAAGCTGAAGCTGTAAGAGCACTTGCTCCAGGAATTGGCACTACTTTTATTCCCTCTTTATGAGCCGCATCTACCAACTCATATCCAGGATCAGATATACAAGGTGTTCCTGCATCAGTAACTAATGCTATATCCTTTCCCTCTTTTAAAAGATTGATTATATTAGCTATCTGGTGCATCTTTGTAAACTCATCATATCTATATACAGTATTCTCTATCTCAAAATGATTTAATAATTTTTTTGTAACTCTTGTATCCTCAGCAAATATGTAGTTTACCTCTTTTAAGATACGAATTCCTCTCAAAGTCATATCCTCAAGATTTCCAATAGGTGTTGCCACTATGTATAACATATCTCTTCTCTCCTATTTATTTTCTAGTAGTATTCCTTTTAAAATTCCAATAGCAGTATCTAGTTGAATATCTTGATGATTTTCAAACTCTTTTGCCTCTTTCTCTCCTACTACCTCTTTGATTAGCTCTTTTTTATTTTCCTTTGTTCCCTCTTCATCTATATTTGTAACCACACTATCAAATAGCATATATCCATTTTTTTCCTCTACCTTAACATCTGGCTCTATTCCTACTCCATGGATACATACCCCACTAGGTGTATAATACTTAGCTATTGTTAGCTTTATTCCATCTCCATCTGGTAAAGTAACTAGAGTTTGTACACTTCCTTTTCCAAAACTCTTCTCTCCTACAAGTATTCCTCTTTTATTATCTTTAATAGCTCCAGAAACAATTTCAGAGGCTGAAGCACTTCCTCCATTGATAAGTATTACTAATGGGAAATCTCCATAATATTTTCCCTCTCTATTAGAGATTTGTTCCTCTCCATCTTTAGATTTTACACTTACAACTTTTCCCTCTTTTAAAAACATAGAAGAGATTTTTATAGCTTGGTCTAAAGCTCCACCTGGGTTACTTCTTAAGTCAAATACAAGTGCCTTCATTCCTTGCTTTTGTAAATCTTCTAATGCTTTTGCTACATCTGGATATACATTTTCACCAAATTGAGTAAGTCTTAGGTATCCTATTTTATTTTTCTCATCTACCATCTTACTTTTTACATATTTTAATTCTACAACTGCTCTTGTTATCTCTACATCTTTAGGGTCTTTCACTCCATCTCTTACAACAGTAACTTTTACCTTTGTATTCTCTTTTCCTTTTAATTTCTCTACTGCTTCCTCACTAGTAAGATTATATGTAGATACTCCATCTATTGCTATAATTTTATCCTTAGGTTTCATTCCAGCTTTATATCCAGGTCCATCTTCAATAGGAGAAACTACTACTAATGGTTCATTTACTCTTTTTTGAACTACCATTCCTACTCCTACATATTTTCCCTTAATATCCTCTTGGAAATTTTCTAACTGTTCCTTTGTAAAATAGTTAGAGTGTGGATCTCCTAAAGATTCTATCATTCCTTTTAAAGCTCCTTGCATAAGAGATTTTCTATCTACCTCTTTATCTCCCACATAATTTTGATTGATGACGTCCATTATATCTGACAACTCTTTAAGCTGTCTGATATTAGATAAAAATCCTGTTGATTCTTCACTAGCTTTATTAGTTGCTTTAACCTCTTCTTTTCCAAAACAATTAGTAAATATTAAAGCTGATAGAATTACTATCACTAATTTATTTTTAAGTAGCCCTCTCATATTGTACCTCCTAAACTTCTCCCCTTCTCTACTATCTCTTCTATATTTATATCTATTTCCTTAGAAGAATCTTTTCCAAAAAGAGAGATATATTCTACATTCCCTTTTGTTCCTGTAATCGGAGAAAAATCTAAACCTTCTAAATAAAGTCCCTCTTTTTTCCCATACTCTATTATATCTTTTATTACCTCTATATGTCTAGTATCATCTTTTACTATTCCACCCTTTGCTATGTGCTCTTTCTCCACTTCAAACTGTGGTTTTATAAGAGCCATAAGCTTTGTTTCTGGTTTAAAAAACTTAACTAGATCTCCAATTATCTTTTTTATAGAGATAAATGAAACATCCATAACTATATAATCAACTTTATTATTATCAATATCCTCTAAAGTTAAATCCTTTATATGCATGTTTTCTAAAGATTTTACTTGAGGATTATTTCTCAATTTCCAATCTAACTGATTTGTTCCTACATCTACTGAATATACAAATTCAGCTCCATTTTGTAAGGCACAATCTGTAAAACCACCAGTTGATGCTCCTACATCTAATACTTTTTTTCCACCAAAATCCATATTAAAAACTGATACAGCCTTTTCTAATTTCAGTCCTCCACGACTTACATACTTTAAAGAATCTCCCTTTATTCTTATATTAGGCTCTTTATCTAGCTTTATCATAGTTCCACTCTTATCTATTTTTTTCTCATCTACTATTACAAGTCCAGCCATAATAGCTCTTTGAGCCTTTTCTTTATCTGGAAAAAAACCTCTTTTTACTAGTAGAACATCTAACCTTTCTTTCATTGTACACCTCAGATTTTAAATATCTCTTCATCTATCATATATGGTAGCAGTGGACTTTCTAACATAATATTTTTAAATCCTTTCTTATCTACCACTCTCTTTAACTTCTCAGTCTCTCTCACTCTTTGAATAAAGAAATTATCTCCTATTGGAATTTTTTTATTTTTCTTATAATAGTTTAAAAGCTGTTTAGTAGTTTTTACTTTCAACTCCTGCTTTGCTCTTTTTAATCTATCCTTTATTACTCCTTGAGTACAATTTAACTTATCTGGAATATCGTCTAATTGGACTCCTTTAGCCATAAGATCCAATATCTTATCTGCACCAATAGGGTTAATTCTATGATACTTAGCTGAATACATATCAGCCCTATGAACAATATGAGCCTCTTTACTATTAGGTTGAATTTTTCCCCATTTCCCATGATGAGATAGAACTATATGAATAATATTTTTCTTAATATTCTCCTTTAGTTCTGCTCCTACTTTTTCCTCTATCTCTTTTAAAACTTTTTCAGTTTCTTTTGTTATATATTCTGGTTTTTTTAACATCATTTGAGAATGAGAATACTTCTCTTCCATCTTTCTTATACTTCCCTTACTCAAATCATGTATTATAATTCCTACTGTCAAAGCAAAAAAATCCACTCTCTCCTTTGCTTCTAAAAATGTTCTATAATCTCTTTTTAGCTCATCTATTGAGATTTTTAAAACATCATATGTATGAGTAGAAACCTTTACTCCTTGGTCATCAAAAAGTTCTAAATCCTGTACCATCTCTAACTCTAATAGAGAGGTTATAAAACCAAGTGCTCTCCTATTTTTTTCCTGCATCTATTTTTTCCTCAATTCTTTTTATTAAATTTTCGCCTCTCAAACCAAACTCTTCTAAAAGCTCACTTCTTTTTCCATGAGGAATAGCTCCCTCTTTTAGAGCTATTTTTCTAATTCTAACATCTATATCTCTTTCATTGTAAAATTCCATTATACTGCTTCCAAAAGAATTTTTTTCATAGGCTTCTTCCAAAACAAATATATTTTCATACTCTTTTACACAATCTAAAAGATATTTTTCATCTAATGGTTTTAGAGTGGAAGCATTGACTATTGTTCCCTCTATTCCTCTAGCTTTCAATCTATCCTCTATATCTAATATCTCTTTTAGCATACTTCCAGTTGCTATAAAAAGATTCTTCTTTCCTTTTTTTATCTCATGCCATTTTCCAAACTCAAATTTTTTAGCTTTATCTATATTATATTCCACTTCTCTTGGTATTCTTATCATAAGTGGTCCCTCTTGGAAATCTTTAGAAAATTCTAACATCTCCACTAACTCTTTTGATGTTGCTGGTGCTAGTACTGTATAATTAGGAATAGTCAAAAATATTGATAAATCATAAAGTCCATTGTGAGTCTTACCATCTTCTCCTACAATACCTGCTCTATCCACTATAAATCTTACAGGTAATTTTTGTAAAGAAATATCATGAATAAGTTGGCTATACGCTCTTTGTAAAAATGTAGAGTATATTGCTACATATGGCTTTTTCCCTTGAGTAGCAAGTCCACCAGCAAAAGTTACAGCATGTCCTTCAGCTATACCTGTATCTATTGCTCTTGTTGGAAATTTTTTAAAAAACTCTCCAAGTCCTGTTCCTTTTACCATACCAGAGCATATCACATAGATATCACTGTCCTCTTCTCCTAATTTTACTATCTCACTTCCGAATATACTTGAATAAGTTTTTACACTTGAACTAGTGTTTCCTGTTTTCATATCAAAAGGAGAGATTCCATGAAATTTCTCCTTGTCTTGTTCTGCATAACTATACCCTTTTCCCTTTTGAGTTTTAACATGTATAAATATAGGTCCTTCCATATTTTTTACTTTATTTAAAGTTGATAGTAACTCTTCAGGATTGTGTCCATCTAATACTCCAAAAAATTTAAATCCCAAACTCTCTAACATACTTAGAGGTAAGAAAAAGTTTTTTAATGAAAATTCCATTCTCTCTAAAGTATTAGAAACTTTATTTGCCTTTATTTTTTTTATTATTCCTTTTATATCATCTCTCAAACTCATATATTTTTCACTTACCATAAATTTACCAAAAAATCTTGAAAGTGAACCTACATTTTTTCCAATAGACATCTCATTATCATTTAAGATTACTATCATATTTTTTAATTTATTTCCACCTATATTGTTAAGAGCTTCTAAAGAGTGCCCATTAGATATAGATGCATCTCCTATCACTACCACTACTTTTTTTTCTGGAGAAGCCATAGCTATCCCTGCTCCTGCAGAAAGAGCAGTTCCAGCATGTCCTGATATAAATGGGTCTGCACCACTCTCTTTAGGATCTGTAAAAGGTCCAATTCCTCCTCTTTGTCTTAAAGTAGAAAACCTTTCTGCTCTTCCAGTAAGTAACTTATGAACATAAGATTGATGTCCAACATCAAATAATAACCTATCTTTGGAAAAGTCAAATACATTATGTAGGCACAGTGTCAGTTCTACTATTCCAAGATTAGAAGATAGATGCCCACCATTTTTACTTACTGTTTCTATTAAAGTTTCTCTTACCTCTTTTGCTTTTTTATTTATCTCTTCAATACTCATACTATGTATATTTTTCATCTACTCTACCCCTGTAAATAATCAGTAAAAATTAAACCTACACCTATTCCTAATATACACCCTACTAATACTTCAAAAGGTGTATGACCTAAAAGTTCCTTTAGCTTTTCACTTTTCTCTTTTCCAAAATATTTTTCATATCTCTTCTCTCCTAACATAAGAGGTATTTTTTCTACAAATTGATTAATTACTCCAGCCTGCTTTCCAGCTGCTCTCCTTATTCCAGTAGCATCATACATCACTATTCCAGAAAGAATTATTGCTATAGCAAATATATCACTGCTTATCCCATGGCGAATCCCTATACAGGTAGTCAAGCAAGATACAGTAGAACTGTGAGAACTAGGCATACCACCTGTTTCCCACATCCTTCTTATATTCAGCTTACCATCTGAAAAAATAGTTGTTAAAACTTTATAAAATTGAGCTATAAACCAAGCTATAAAAACTATATCTAGTATTCTATTACCAAAAATTATTCCACGACTCATAGCTCTCTCCCCTTTCTATTACTTAAATACTTTTTAATTCTAAAGAAATTACAGGCTTATCCTTATTCTCTTTGAAAAGTATAATAGTTCTTCCTATTATTCCTACTACTTCAAACTCTTTGCATTGAGAAAGTTGCTCCATTATTTCCATTTTTTCCTCTTCACAATTTTGAAGTATTTTTACTTTTATTAATTCTCTTGACTCAATAGCATCTAATATACTTTGAATTAAGTTGTCAGTTACTCCTTCTTTTCCTATTCTTACTAGTGCATCTAAATCATGTGCCTTCTTTCTTAGATATGCTCTTCTTTTACTTGTTAATTCCATTTTTGTCTCCTTCTATATTTCTTTATTTATTATACTTCCATTATTATTGGTAAAATCATTGGATTTCTTTTTGTCTTATTATAGAAAAACTTAGCAGCAATATCCCTTGTAGTATTCTTTAATAATCCCCAATCTTTCGAATAATAGTTAGATGTATCATCTATTTTTTCTTTAATATTCTCTATTGCTTCTTTGATTATATCATCTGACTCTTTAGAATATACAAATCCTCTTGTTACAATATCTGGTCCTGCTACTATTTTTCCTGTTTCTTTATCTAAAGTAAATACTATTACTACAACTCCATCTTGTGATAGTTGTTGTCTATCTTTTAGTACTATATTTCCTATATCTCCTACTCCAAGTCCATCCACTAATGTACACCCAGCATTTACTTTTCCTTTTATCTTAGCTCCCGATTTTGTAACTTCTATCTTACTACCATTTTGAGCTATAATTATATTATTCTTAGGAATACCTGTTTCCATTGCTGTATCTTGATGAGCCTTTAACATCTTATGCTCTCCATGTACTGGCATAAAATATTTTGGCTTAATAAGATTTAGCATAAGCTTCTGCTCCTCTTTACTTCCATGCCCTGATACATGTATTCCAGCTATTTTTTTAAATACAACCTCAGCATCATATTTTAACAGATTATTTATATTATTAGATACTGCTCTCTCATTTCCTGGAATAGGTGTAGCTGAGATAATTACTGTATCCCCCTCTTTTATTTTTATATGTTTATGCATATTTTTAGCTATTCTTGATAAAGCAGCCATAGGTTCTCCTTGTGTCCCAGTACAAAGAATTACAACTTTATTATCCTTTAAAGTATCTACTTCCGATAGTGGTACCATCATATCATTAGGTACCTTTAGATATCCTAAACTTCCAGCAATCTCAAATACCTTAACTAAACTTCTTCCATCTATTGCAATCTTTCTTCCATACTCTTGTGCAACATTTACTATCTGCTGAAGTCTGTGTACATGTGAAGCAAAGGCAGCAACTATTATTCTTCCCTTAGCTTTAGAAAACTCTACCTTAAAAGCTTCTCCTACGCTTCTCTCAGATGGAGTAAATCCTTCTACTTCTGAGTTAGTGGAGTCAGATAACATTAAATCTACTCCCTGCTCTCCTATCTGTGATAATCTTGCAAAATCTACTCCCTCTCCATCTACTGGAGTTAAATCTATCTTAAAATCTCCTGTATGAAATACTGTTCCAGCTGGAGTAGTTACTAAAAGAGAATATGCATCTGTTATTGAGTGAGTTATTTTAATAAACTCAACAGTAAAATATTTTCCTACTTTTATTTTAGTTCTACCCTTTACCTCTTTCATCTTAGGTATATCTTTTGTAAAACCATTTTCAAATTTTGATTTAGCTAATGCTAATGTAAGTTTTCCTCCAAACATTGGAACTGATTTATCAATTTTTTGATAAAGATAAGGAATAGATCCTATATGATCTTCATGTCCGTGAGTTACAAATAATCCCTTTATCTTATCTTTATTATTTTCTAAAAAGCTAAAATCTGGAATAACTAAATCTATTCCTAAAAGATTTTCATCCGGAAATATAACCCCAGAATCAATAATGATTATTTCATCTCTATATTGGACTACTGTACTATTTTTCCCTACTTCTTCCATTCCTCCAAGAGGTATTACATACATTTTTTCCTCTTTTTGTGCTTTAGCTTCTTTTGTTTCTACTACAATATTAGTAGCTACTTCCTTTGCTACTTTACCTGTAGCTTTTTTTACCTTTTCAGTTTTTAACTCTTTTATTCCTTCTTTGATAGCTTTTATTTTTTCTTTTATGCCATCTACTCCTGTATTACTACTTTCTAACTTAAATTTTCTCTCTAATCTTTTTCTTTTTTCTTGACTTATACTACCTTTTTCCGTTCTTAACATCTTCTCTCCTTTTTTCTAAAATCTCCCTCCATTACAAATCTTTTTCATCATTTTCTATTTTTCTTTCCTCTTGTGGAACTTCAGTTGGTCTATTTTTTATCTCTAGATATTTATCTATAAATTTTCTAGCCATTCCTCCAGCTACTGCTCCTCCTCCTCCAGCTCCTTCTAAGATAGTTGCAAAAACTATCTCTGGATCATCTGCTGGAAAATATCCCGCTACCCAAGCATGAGTTATTTTTGAATGAGCATTCTGTGCTGAACCACTTTTAGCTGCTACTTTCATTCCTTTTGTTCTTAATACTTTTGTAGTTCCATTATCCTGTGATACTGTAGCTATCAAAGCATCATTTAGAATATTATAGTATGACTTTGGATAATGCTTAATCTCTTTTTTATATAGCTCTATAGGGTAGCTTTTTCCTTTAGAATCTTTAAATTCCTTCACTAAATGCGGAGTATATATCTCCCCTTTATTTGCTATTGCTGCATAGAGATTTGCTATTTGTAATGGTGTAACTAAAAGATACCCTTGCCCTATTGATAATAGTATGGTATCTCCTTTAAACCAACCACTTCCTATCATCTTCTTTTTCCAAGCTGTGTCAGGAAGCAAACCTTTTTTTTCTCCTGGAATATCAATTCCAGTTTTCTCTCCTAGCCCAAAAGAAGTAGCTACATCTATAATTGGCTTATGTCCAATCTTATCTGAATATTTATAATAATATGGATTAGCAGATTCTACTATAGATTTCTTCATATCTGTATATCCATGACCTCCAGCTTTCCAAGCTCTCCATTTCCATTTTCCTATTTGATAATATCCAGTTTTATCATAATATTGTTCTTTTGGGTCTACACCATTTTCTAAAAAAGCTATTGCCGATACCACTTTAAATACCGAACCTGGTGGATATTCTCCTGCTATTGCCTTATTAGAAAGTGGCTTTCTAGGATCATTTATTATCTTATCCCATTCATCATAGGATATTTGTGAACTAAACATATTCAATGAGTATGTTGGATAACTTACCATTGTAAGTATCTCTCCATTTTTGGGATTCAAAGCTATGAAAGCTCCTGCTCTTCCATCCGCTTCAAACTGTTTTTCCATATATTCTTGAAGTTCCATATCCAGTGTTATATGCATATCTTTTCCTGGAATTGGATTCTTTTTTTCTTCGATTTTTCTCTGTAACTTATTAAGGGCATTAACTTCTATATATTCATACCCATCTTCCCCTTGAAGTTCTCTATCATATCTGTTTTCAAGTCCATCTTTTCCAATAATATCCCTTGGTCCATATCCTTCATCTTTTAATTTTTCATACTCTTTTTCAGATATCTTCTTTACATATCCTATACTATGGGCTGCTACATCATCAAAAAGATATCTTCTTTTTGAATAAGTCTGTACTTGAAGATATGGATAATCTATTAATTGCTCTATCAATTTATGAGCTATCTCTGGTTTTAAATCATCAATTATGACATTCTCTCTTGTATATGGAAATATCTCTCCATATTTTATTCTTTTAGATATATAATCTTCACTATAGCCTGTAATTTCACTAATCTCTTTCAATACCTCTGGTGTTTGTTTTCTCTCTTGGAGATAAACCAATCTATATCCAGAACCATTGGTTACTACAAGTCTTCCCTTACTATCATATATTTTTCCTCTAGGAGCTTCTATCTCCTTTATCTTTATTCTATTTCTTTGAGAGAGATAGGAATATTTATCTCCCATTAAAACTTGTAAATAAAAAATTCTTAACCCCATTAACAAAAAGACTAATAACATAAAAGCTTTTAATATTATATTTCTAGAGTTATTCTCCTCTCCAAGTTTTATATTAATATTCCTTCTCTTCAATTTTTTCATAATTATCCTTTAATATTTTCCCTTTTCTTTGAAATTTTTACATAAATAAAGTTTAAAACTATAAAAATACAAATATTTGCAATAACATACTCTTTTTTCAATCTATTTATAGAAAGAGCTACATATACTCCTAACTGTAACAATGAAATTAGAATGATATTTGCTTTTCCATAAGTTAGATGTGTAAATAAATAATGAAATAAATAATAACCAAGTAATAATATAATAAGTATCTCAAAAAAATTATTTGTTTGCAAAGAACGTATCAAAATTACAAGAATAACAAGTCCTATCTCTTTTTCCTTTTTTAAACTTACTAAATAAGTTAAAAATGGTAATGTAACTCCATACATATTAGCGGTAAGAGGTAAACTCACTTCAACTACAATTAGAAAAAAAGAAATTAAATAAACCATTTTCTCTCACTACTTTGTTATTACTCTTATTTTATTTTTTAAATTATTATTTTCTATTAAACTATCTATATTTAAAGTTTTTGCTATCTTATAAGCTATAAAATAATCTTCAGAAGCATATTCTACAAAAGAACTCTCAACTTTTATTTTATCTTTTTCACTTTCAACTTTTCTATATCCTTCTCTTTTTAATTCGTCACTTATACTTTGAACAGTTGCATTATTTTCTCCAGCTACCTCTATTGTAAAATCTATATTTTTCTCTTGTCCTAACACTACTACTATATTAGCAAGTGTTGGAATAGTTGGTACCTGTTGAATTTTAAAATATTTTTCATTCAATTGCATAACTATATCTTGAGCTTTTTCTATTGAGATATCATTTAATATAATATAACTCTCTTCTAAATTTTTCTCATAGTTAGCAGCATTATATTTCATTCCTAATTTATTTTTAATATTCTCTCCTGTTCTTCTAGCATATCCATTTATTCCATTAGCATTCAATACATCCACTATGATATTTTCATTTACTTCATTTTTATTTTGTTGTTCATTGTACAAAGAATCATACATAGAGTATAAGCTAGATGTTATTATATATCTTTTATTATCCACTGTTGTTTCAGGAATATTTTTAGCATTTTTTACATTTAATTTTACTTGTCCAAACTTAACTGTCATATAATTATTTACTTGAACTGGCAATAATTTATTTATAGTTTTTAAAACTTCTTCTTCATTTTTATTAGCAACTAAATCTCTTATAGTTGTATCTTTATCAATATTTATTTCAAAAGGAATTCTTACTGCTAATTTATCTTGATACACAGCTATAAGATTTTCTTTTCCTATTATTAAGTAGCTACTATTTTTATCTAGCTCTGGATTCTTTCTCATTGAATTTACAAATAAAAATCCACCTAATGCAACTATTATTAAAATTACTGTAAATATTGCTCTCACTCTTTTATTCATCTGCTACTAACAACTCCTTTTCTAATGAGGTAATCTTTACTTCTATTATCTCATTAATCATTTTTTTGTCCCCTTTTACTTTTACTCTCAAGTAGTTTTCACTATAACCATATAGATACCCATCTATCTCTTCTTCTATTAAGATTTTTAAAGATTTTCCTATATAGTTTTCTCTTTCAATTATAGCCATCTCTTTCTTTAACTCTTCTAACCTATCTGCTCTCTCTTTTTTCACTTTCGAGTCAATCTTATTTTCTAATCTACTAGCAACAGTATTTTCTCTATCAGAGTATTGGAAAATATGTAATCCTGAAAATCCTATTTTCTCTATAAGATTATAAGAGTTTTGGAACATCTCCTCACTCTCTCCAGGAAATCCTACTATAATATCAGCTGTATATTCCATATTCCCTACACTGTTTTTTAACTTTAGAAGTCTCTCTTCTATCAAATCACTTCCATATTTTCTCTTCATCATCTTTAAAACTGTATCATCACATGATTGAAGAGAGATATGTAAATGTGGCATCAGATTTTTATATTTAAACATATCTATAAATCTATCAGAAATTTTATCTGGATATACAGAACCTATTCTGACTCTTTCTAATCCCTTTACTTGTAAAATCTCCTCTAACAGATCTTCAAAATCTATATCCTCTTCTAAATCCTCTCCATAAGCTCCTAGATTTATTCCAATTAAGATTATCTCTTTAAATCCTTCATTTACAAGTTTTTCTATCTCTTTTAAGATATTCTCTTTTTTTCTTGACCTACTTCTTCCTCTTGCAAAAGGTATTTTACAATATGAACAAAAATTATTACATCCATCTTGTATCTTAACGTATGCTCTTGACATCTCTCTTAGAGTAGCAAACTCATACTCTGTGTATTCATATTCATCAAAGATATTGTCATTTTTCAATCTATCCATTGTTCTATTCTCAATATCTTCTATAAAATTTACTATCCCTTTTTTATATTTATTTCCTATTACATAATCTATATCTTCCATCTCTAGTAATTCTTTACTATTAGTCTGAGCATAGCATCCTGTAACTATTACTTTACTATGAGGATTTACTTTTTTAGCTCTCCTCAACATATTTCTTGTTTTTCTATCTGCTACACTAGTAACAGTACAAGAGTTTACTATATAGATATCTGCCTCATCTTCAAAAGCTGTTTCTGTATATCCCTTTTGAAGAAGTTGATTTTTTATACTCTCAGTTTCATATTGATTTACCTTACAACCTAGAGTATAAAAAGCTACTCTTTTATTGAAATTCATTGATTAAAACTCCTCCTACTACAATAGAAGCTGTTTCTGCTCTTAGAATCCTTTTTCCCAATGTGACTATATTAGCACCCTTTTGTTTTAGATACTCTATCTCTTCAATATCAAAACCACCCTCTGGTCCTACTATATATAAAATGCTCTTTAACTCTTTTGTCTGCTTTCTTAAAAGATTTTTTAAAGTATACTCGTCTTCACACTCATAGGGAACAATTACTAAATCATAATCTTCCAGCTTCAATTTTTCTATTTTTGTTACTTCATCAATAATTAGAGGCTTCACTCCTTGACACTGTTTCAAAGCCTCTCTCACAATTAAATCCCATTTATCTTTCTTCTCGCTTACCTTTGCTACACCTCTTTTAGTACTCAAAGGTATTATTTTATTTATTCCTATCTCAGTAAGTTTTTGGATAGTCAAATCCATCTTATCATTTTTCAATATTCCAATAGCAGCATCTATCTTTACCTTAGTAGAAAATCTATCTTCAAAAATCTCATCTATAACTAGAGTTACACTTTTTTTATCCAACTCTGCTACTCTACAAAGATACTCTTTTTTTCCATCAACTGCTCTTACCTTTTCATCTATTTTTACTCTAAAAACATTTTTTAGATGATTGATATCTCCCTTTTCATCTATTACAATTTTACTTTCAAAAATATTCTCTTCTGATATTATAACACTTATCATAGGATTCTCCTATATCATATCTTTATTTTTTATAAATTCATCTAAAGTTGTTTCTTCTAGTATCTTAGTCATAGCATTGTCCAATTTTCCCCAGATACATTTTCCAGAGCAAGTTCCATCACTACATACTGCTTTATGCTCTTCACTTTCGTTACAATCTATCACTTTTTCCTCTTCATCTAATATCTTATAAAGTTGATGCAATGTAATCTCTTTAGGTTCCTTTGCTAGTCTATATCCACCATTAGGTCCTCTTTTTCCCTCTATTATATTTTCATTTTTTAGTTTGAATAGTATCTGCTCTAAATATTGAACTGATATTCCTTGCTCATCAGATATCTCTTTTATTCTTACTAACTTATTTTCACTACTCTTATCGGCTATATATACTAAAGCCTTTAATCCATATCTAACTCTTGTACTTATCTTCATCACTTATCCTGCTCCTTCACTCTTTTAAAATGTTCATAAGCTTTCTCTGTAACAACTCTTCCCCTGTTAGTTCTTTTAATATATCCAATCTTCACTAAGTAAGGTTCATATACTTCTTCTAAGGTTCTTCTATCTTCACCTAAAAGTAACGATAATGTTTCTATACCTACTGGTCCACCACCATAATTATCTATTATAGCATTGATTATATCTCTATCTAAGTCATCTAATCCAACAGAGTCTACCCCTAATATATCCAAAGCTTTCATAGAAATCTCCTTAGTAATTACTCCATTTCCTCTTATCTCACAATAATCTCTTACTCTTTTTAGAAGACGATTAGCAATTCTTGGAGTTCCACGACTTCTACTAGCAAGCTCTAAAGCTCCCTCTCTCTCCACCTTTACTCCTAAAATTTTTCCCCCACGAAGTATAATTTGAGCTAACTCCTCTTCAGTATAATATTCCATTCTATGAGTAACTCCAAATCTATCTCTAAGTGGTGAACTTAAAAGACCAGCTCTTGTAGTTGCTCCTATCAATGTAAAATTAGGTAACTCTATTCTGATAGAACGAGCAGATGGTCCTTTTCCAATTATAATATCTAACTCTCCATCTTCCATAGCTGGATAAAGTATCTCCTCCACTGTATTATTTAATCTATGTATCTCATCTATAAATAATATATCATTCTCCTCTAAAGATGTAAGTATTGCTGCTAAATCTCCTGCTCTTTCCAATACTGGTCCAGAAGTTATCTTGAGATTTGCTCCCATCTCATTGGCAATAACTCCAGCTAGAGTAGTTTTTCCAAGTCCAGGAGGTCCATATAATAGTATATGGTCTACAGAACTTCCTCTTCTCTTAGCTGCCTCTATATATATTGACATCTTATCTTTCAAAGACTCCTGTCCTATATACTCTCTAAAACTTTTTGGTCTTAGACTTTTTTGTACCTCTACCTCATTTTCAAACTCTTCATTTGCTACTACTCTCTCCACTTATTTCTCCTTACATTATCATTCCAATGATAAATTGAACAAAACCAATAATTGCTCCTAATATTGCTCCTATTACTTCAATATGTTTAAACTCTCTCGCTGCTAAAGTGTATGTTACCTCTTCTAATTTTTCTAATGAGAAAGCATCTACATTTTTTACAATAATTCCTTTAAAATCTACATTCTCTTTTAAATAATTTGAAAACATCTCAACTATATTATCTTTATTTTCTAAAATTGAATTTTTTATTATACCTTTTATCTTTTCTAGCATATCACTACTTAAAAACATAGCTAACATAGGAAAATTTCTTGTTATTTCACTTTGAAGTTTTTCTTCTAAAATTCTGTCAATAACAGCACTCATCTCTTTTTTAAGTTTCTCACCATCTAAAGATTTTAAAATCTCTTGCAAAGATACTAATTCTGTTTGGATAACTTCAGCTATACTCTCTCCTATCTCGTGCTTTCTCTTAGGAAGAAGTCCCTGTATTTTAAATAATCCTAAATTTATCTCTTTGTATGGTCTGAATAACATTTTTATTGCAACATAGTTAGTTACCCAACCAATTCCTGCTCCAATTCCTACTATCAATAATAATTTTATAAATAATTCTGTATTCAATTTTTACTCCTTTATCTCTCTTATTTTCTCTAAATATTTCAGATATTTTTTTACCATTCCAGTAAACTATTTTATCATAAAAACAGGATTTTTTCAATTATATTATCCTATATTATTAAGTATAAAACTACTATTTTTTTATATTCAAATTTCTATCTCTAATTTTCTATTTTTATTTTATCTACATTTTTTTCTAAGAAAAGATAAAGAAAAACAGAGATTTACATATCCTATTTTATTTTTTAAAATAAATATATGACAAATATTTAGGAGGAAAATATGGCAGATATGACTAAAGAAACGTTAATAGAAACAGCTGATATGATTTGCTGTAATACCTTTATTTTTAACCATAAATGGGATATGGAAGTTTGTAAAACTCCAGTAACTTTTGATGATAATATAAAATGGAATCATATCCCTTTTAATGACCCAGAGTGGACTTTTATGATGAACAGACATAAATTCTGGACTTTTCTAGCAAAAGCTTACCATCTTACAAAAGACAAAAAATATTTAGATACTTTTATCAGACAAATAAATTCTTGGATTGATAGTGTAGATATCTTTTCTGAAGAGTATAAAGATTGTTCTAGAACTATTGAAATGGGGCTTAGATGTATCAATTGGATTAAAACTTTAGAGATTTTTGAAAAAGATTATACCTTTGATAAAAAATTTAAAACAAAAGTATTTAATTCTTTAAAACAACAATGTGATGTATTACTTGAAGTATATGATGATTTTAGAATTTTAAGTAATTGGGGTGTTTTACAAAACTGTGGACTTATTACTTTTGCTTTTTATTACCATCTTACTGATACTGATTATTTTTCTATACCATTAAAGAGATTAAAACACCAATGTGCTATTCAAATACTACCAGATGGAGTACATTGGGAACAATCTCCTATGTATCAAAATGAAGTTTTAAACTGTATTCTTGAAGTGGCAATAAATTTCAAAAAATATAAATTTTCTATCCCACCATTTTTAAAAAGAACAATATCTAAAATAGGATACTCAAATATGACTATGAAAAAACCTAATCATACTCAACCTATGCAAGGGGATAGTGATTATACAGATTTAAGAGATATTATTACTAGATGTGCTGCTATTTTAAAAGATGGGACTTTAAAATCTGCAGGTTATTCTGAAATTGATTTTGAATCTATCTGGGAATTAGATGAAGAAAGTATAAAAAATTATCCTAATATTCCTACTAACTATCCTAAATATCCTTCTATGGCTCTTGAAGAGAGTGGAAACTTCTTCCTACGTAACTCTTTTCACGAAGATGGGAACTATCTATGGTTTAACTGTGGAGCTATTGGAAGTGGACATGGACATGCTAATTTACTCCATTTCGATTTAAACTATCAGGGAGAAGATTTTTTAATTGATTCTGGTAGATATACCTATGTGGAAGAAAATCCTGTAAGAGTAGAATTAAAAAATTGTTATGCTCATAATACAACTATCGTAGATAATGAGATGTTTTCTAAATTTAAAGGTGCTTGGGGAATAGTTGAAGCTGCTCTTCCCTTAAATAATTATTATAAATTTAATAAAAATTTTGACTATGTAGAGGGAGCTCATTTAGGATATCTTAATCTTCCTAATCCCGTTATTCCTATGAGAAAAATCTTTTATCTAAAACCAGAGCTATGGATTATAGTAGACCAGTTTAATACATCAGGAGAACATAAGTACTCTCAATTTTTTAACCTTGATGATAAGATTACTCCAACTATTGAGAATAACTCTGTTACCCTTCAAGGAAAAAATACTCTATTTATGAAGTGGTCTGATAAATTGGATATTGATATAAAAGATATTCAAATCTCTAAAGAATATAATAAGCTCCAACCTAGTAAACGTATCACTACTAATTTTTTAAATAGTGGAGCTACTACAATAATGACTGTAATCTCTCCCAAAGATTTTAAAATTGAAAAGATAGAAGTTAGAAGGGGAAATAATGACTTAGTTAATGAAAATGAAGCTAAAGCTATTAAAATCTCTTTAGATGATGATGAAATTATTTTCTTCAATTCTACAAAGGAAATTAATAATCAAAAGAAAACTTATAAATTAAATGATACTCTTTTCTACGGTAAAACTGCCTTTTTCTTAAACGGAAAATTAAGAGTTCTAAAATATTAAATATAAAAAGAGCAAGTCAACTATAAAGTTACTTGCTCTTTATTTTATAACCCAGTATCCTCTAATGTAAATATTAAAGTTATTCTTTTATTGAACTTTCTTCCATTCTCAATAACTCCAATACTTAATCCATCATTCAGATTTCCTAATTTTTCATTTTTTAATTTATAGTATTTTTTTAATTTTTCAACTCTATCTAAGGCTATATCTAAATTTTTAACAATTTTATTTTCAGACAGAAGTATAATTATATTTTCAGCACCAAATAGTGCAGAACTTGTATTATAATCTCCTACCATAACTATCTGTCCATCTTCAGTTATAAATTCCCCTTCTAATATAGCTATCTCCGCTGTTAAAGAATCTCTTTTTATCTCTTCTTTCTTTTCTCCAGCTTCCATATAGTTAAAAAATTTACACTCTTTTAATCTCTCTATGAATTCCTCTGTATTTAATTCCCAAGTATCTCCTAGAGCTATTGTTTTATCTTTGTTAAGTAAAGAGATTATTCTTTCTTTTCCCTCTTCTAAACTCTCTACACAGTGGATTAAATATTCTTTATTTAATAGTACTCTACTCAACTCTTCAACTCTTTTATTCTTATACCATAATATATTTTTATCCATTAGTATCCCAATTCCTCTTTTATTAAAATTATTTTTACATTTCCAAATACTCTTTTACCATTTGAAATAATAGATACAAAGTTACACATTCTCATATGAGTAGAGCAGTTTTCACATTTTCCACTTATATTACAAGGTGTCTTATGATTTAATCTTTTAGAGTTTAGAGGTCCTGCATACTTTAATCTCTCTATTCCTTCATAAGTATCAGCTACTATTTTATTTATTCCGCTTATAACTATAACATTTTTTGGTCCATATGCCATACCAGCTACTCTATTACCACCAGAGTCCACCTGTAACAATTTTCCATCCTCAGTTATAGCATTTGTTCCTGTTACAAAGTAATCACTTAAAAGAGATTTCCTCATAACTCTCACAGTATCTTCCCAAGTAGGTTGAGTAAACCTTTCAAAGAAAGAATACTCCTCACTCCTAAATTTTTGCAGAAGCCCTGTCATATTTAAAGTGACAGAGCCCCCCATACTTATAGAACTGCCCAATGGTATCTCTTGTAGTGTAAATTTTTCAGCCTCTTCTACACTATTTACTAATACTACATCAAATCCATTATTTTTTAAGTTTTCTACAGCTTTATTTATTCTTTCATCTCTAAATAGAGTTTTTATCTCTTTCATATCTCCTCCAGAGAACTAGTTATCTTTTCCCTCTCTTCTTAATCTTAAAGTTTCTGCATTTTCATTGACTTTTTTCTTAGATAGTGGGTAAACTAACATAAACATTAATACAACCAAACAAAATAATGTTGCAGGAACAGCTGTTGCTAAATTATAAATTCCATCTAAAACCTCTTTAGTTTGCTCTTTTACTCCAGATTGAAATCCTATAATTGCAAGTGCGTATCCAACTATACTGCTTCCAAGAGCTTGTCCAACTTTTCTTGAGAACGAATAGATAGCATAAAGTGTTCCATCTTCTCTTTTCCCACTTTTAATCTCAGCATCATCAATAACATCGATAATTGCTCCCCAAACTGTATATCCAAAGAATGTAACCCCAGAAAATCCAACTGATGAAATTGCAACATATACCCAAGGATTTTCTATTCTTAAGAAGAATAATAAAGCATAAACCAATGACGCAAGCCCTGCCATTATACTAATAGATTCTCTTCTTCCAATTTTTTTAACAACTAAAGTTACTCCTGTTGCCATTGCTAAAGCTACTCCTAATTTAATAGCATTATATGTTGAAAGTGCTTCTGGCATTTTAAAATAGTAAGCATATAGATAAGCATTTACTCCACCTGTCAATAGGTTACCAAATATTAAACAAACAGTTCCTCCAAGTATTCCTATCATAGCACGGTTACTAAATATCATCTTAACAGAAGCTGCAAAAGATACTCCCTCTTTACTTAATGCTGGTACTTTTATACGCTCTGTTGTACAAGTATAACAGATGTAGTAACATACTATTGCTATTAAAGATATTCCTCCTGCTGCAACTGGGAATATATTTCCATTATTTCTAATAACTACTTGAACTCCCTCATCTGTTATTATACGTTGATAGATTACTAATGGTCCAAAGAATCCTATTAAGAACTCTCCAATATATGCTCCCATAGCTCTAAATGTAATTAATGATTGTCTTTCATCTGGTTTATCTGTTATAGCTGAAGCCATTGCTCCATATGGAATATTAATTCCTGTAAAACAGATACTTCCATATAATAAGTAAGTTATATACATATATACTATTTTTACAATCATTGGATAATCCCTTAAAAATGATTGATACATTAAGAAACTTGCAATAGCAACTGGTGCTGCCATTATTCTTATCCATTTTTTAAACTTTCCATCTTTACCTTGTGGAGTAGTATCAACTATTCTTCCCATAGTTATATCTGTAAAAGCATCTATTAATCTCGATACTAGGAACATTGTTCCTACTACTGCTGGCTTCATTCCCCATACTTGTGTATAAAACACCATTAAGAATTGACTTACAAATATAAGCATTACATCATTTCCAAAATCTCCAAAAAGATAACCTATCTTATCTCTCATACCAAAAGGTCTTACATTTATAGTCTTATTTATAGTATTAGTTCCTTCCATCCTTTTCTCTCTCCTTTTTATTCACTAATAATTACCAATACATTTTCCATTCTGGTTTCATTATTCTTACTAATGCTTCCATATAGAAATAATCTCCCCATATACAACATTCATCTACCCCTGAACCATGTGGTTTACTATATACTGCTTGAGTTAGTAGTCCATTTGAATACTCTATATTCTTTGTTGTATATTTCTCTATTAATGATTTCATTATTGTATTTACAGCATTCTTATAAATTTTCTTGTCTGGATCTGTATCTGGTAAATATTTTAACATCTCTAACATTCCACATACTGCTATTGCTGCTGCCGATGTATCTCTTTCTTCTCCAGAATTATCATCAAACATTAAATCCCAGTAACATACACTATCAGCTGGTAATTTATTTAAGAAATAATTTGTTACTCTCTTAAATAGTGTTACAAATTTTTCATCTTTTAGGTAACTATATGCTAGTGGGAATCCATATACTCCCCAAGCTTGTCCTCTTGCCCAAGCTGATTCATCTGATGCTCCTTGTGCTGTTACTCCTTTTGTTGGTTTTCCAGTTTCTGGATCAAAGAAGAATGTATGATGTGTTGAACTATCCTCTCTTACTACTACACTTGCTGCTGTATTAATGTGTTTTGTAGCTACCTCTCTATATTTAGGATCTCCTGTTACCTCTGTTGCCCAAAATAGTAAAGGTACATTCATATTACAATCTATTATTAGTCTATATGCATTAGGATCATCTAAATCTCCCCAGGCTTGAATAAATTCTCCTTTTTCTTTAAATCTTCCTAATAGATGGTCAGCCGCTTTTAATGCTGCTGCCTTAGCTCTTTCTAATCCTGCTACTTTATATCCTGCTACTGCTGATGGAGTATATAAAAATCCTAAGTCGTGATGGTTTACTCCTACTTTGTTTGTTATTCTCTCATCATAAAACTTTATTTGAAATTGAGCTACATTTTTATATCTCTTCTCTCCTGTTATTTCATAAGCAAGCCACAACATTCCTGTCCAGAATCCACTAGTCCAGTCATCCCATTCTCCACCATTTAATATTCCAGGATAAATATAATTAGTACTACAAGGTCTTGGATATGTATTGATAAATGTTTTACAATTTCCATCTATCTTTTTTAATGCCTCATGTAATGCTCCAAATAACATTTCTTTTGGTAATTCTACATCTTTTGAAAATCTTTCTCTCATCTCTCTACTTAATTCCATTTTATTTCCTCCTACAACTATTTAAAATTTAAAATTATCTTGATATTTATTTGCCCATTCTTTTAAAATTTTCTCAAATTTTTCAGCTAATGGATTTTCTTCTATTTTATCTATCTTTATTGGATTTAATTGATATGGGTCAGCTATATTATCATAAAGTAATCTTTCCACTCCATAATCTAATCTATATCCTCTATTGATTACATAGGTATATCTCTCACTTCTTACAGCTCTCCAACCATAATCTATATTTTTTTCTCCTACCTCTTCAAAACCTTTTACAGCTCTCACTTGTCCAGGATATGCAGAAAGTATTGCATAGTTTTCTTTCTTATCTCCTGTAAGTATAACCTCTTTCAAGTCTACTCCTTCTACAGTATTAGGAATTGGTAATCCCATAAGTGAAAGTATTGTAGGCATTATATCTACTCCATTTAATACACTTTCTGTTCTTCCTTTTATATACCTATCTCCATATTTTATTATAAAAGGAACTGCTACTGATTCCTCATACCATACATGCTTACTCCATAGTCTATGAGCACATAGTAACTCTCCATGGTCAGCTGTTAAAACTATTATTGTATTATCATAAAGTCCATCATCTTTTAATTTTTGTAATAGTCTTCCAAAGTTTTCATCTACTCCAGTTACTGCTGCAAAATATTTTCTCATTATCTCCTGATACTCATCATCAGTGAAATTAAGTCTTGGATTTACTGATTCTGTGTGGTCTGTTACATCTGTTAAAAGAACATTTGGATTTACTTTGAATTTTTTTCCAGTATAGATATCTATATATTTTTGTGGTACTAAATCCAGTGGTGTATGTGGTGGATTCCAAGAAACTATCAATGCAAAAGAATTTTCTTTATTTTTATCAATAAATTCCAATGCTCTATCTGTTTCATGTTCTACAGACCATTGTTTTACCTGTATCATTTCCTCACTATCATTCCAATAGTGTGGTTCTAAGTGATGATCATAAGCTCCATAGGAATACCAATAATCTACCCCATGTCTTTTCTTTCCAGGTGGAGTATATGCGTCCCAATCTCTTGCTCCAGATTTTGGATTTTCTACTAAATTACTCTCTGGAAGATCTAGATGCCATTTTCCTATATACCCTGTTGTATATCCATTATTTTTTAAAACATCCATTAGAGTAATCTCTTTCTCTTTTAAAAATACATTATTTAAACCATTTTTACAGTTTGTCCATACCCCATGACTTATTGGATATTTTCCAGTAAATATAGTAGCTCTATTAGGGGAACACAATGGACATGCACTCATAGCATTATCAAAACTTAATGCTTCCTCTGCAAAAGAATCAATATTAGGAGTTATTACTTCATCTTTCTTCATAAATCCCATTGCATCTCTTCTCCATTGATCTGCAAATATAAAGAGTAAATTTGGTTTTTTCATAATTAATCCTCCCTCTTTTTATCTTCACTTTACACCAACATAATATTAAAGTTTCGTCTTAATGTAAATCTTCATTATTCTTTTTTAATACAAAATAGAATATTGAAATCATCATTATTCTCTTTCAATACAAAATAGAATATTGGTGATGTTTTATTTTAGAGTTATTTTTTTAATCTTATTTCTATTCCTGTATTTTTTTCTTTGCTATCTGTTTATTTTTTTAATTTTTTCTATTTTATTTCTTTTTTTGCACATTTTTTTTGATAGTTTCTTTTCATTTATTACTATATTTTTTATTTTTTTTTCGTATCAAATAATTATTTTTTATAATTTCGTTTACTTTTTCTTTAATTTTTCTTAATTTATAGAAATATAAATTTTATTTTTTCGTCTATAATTATAAAAAATTTTATAAAAATGTCCTCAATAATTTTGACATAGAAAAAACAAAAAATTTATGCTAAAATAATACTTGTTAAATGGCATTTTATTGAAAGAAAAGGAGAGATTATGATATTAAAAAAGACATTATTTATTTTATTAGGAATTATTCTTCTTATAATTCCAACATACTCTCAAGAAAATTTGAAAATAACTAAAGAACCATTAGAGGTTACAATACTTGCTATACATAATGACTTAGTTTTTAATGAAAATTGGTCTGTATTTAAAGAAGCATTTAAAGATACAAATATTAAATTAAAAGGGGTTGGTTCAAAAAATCTCGCTGATGAGATACAAGCTTTTAATTTAATAATTACTTTTGGAGACTTACCAGATATTATTTCTCTAAGTCAATCTGATAAATTAGAAGAGCTTGGAATGAAAGGAAAAATGTTACCCCTTAATGACTTAATTGATAAATATGCTCCTAATATAAAAGCCTTTTTTGAAAAATATCCACGTTATAAGAAAGATGCAATTTCTGCAGATGGAAATATATATTTTATTCCTGATTATTATGATTGGTATGCTATGAGAGCTTCTCAGGGGCTCTACATTAGAAAAGATTGGCTTAATAAATTAAATTTAACTATTCCCAATACAATGGAAGAGTTTTACAAAACTTTAAAAGCTTTTAAAACTCAAGACCCAAATGGTAATGGAATCTCTGATGAAACTCCTTATTTTGAAAGGAATATAGAATTTGTTGAAAAAGAACTTTTAGGTTTATTTGGAGCTAAAATAAGCTTTTATATAGATAAAAATAAAGTTAAATTTGGTCCTAAGGAGGAAAGATTTAAAGAAGCAATTACAGAAATTATAAAATGGTATAATGAAGGATTAATTGATCCTGAAATTTTTACTAGGGGATTTCAAACAAGAGATTATATTTTAAAAAATAATCTTGGTGGAGCTACATTTGATTGGTTCAGTAGTACAAGTACATATAATACTTCATTAAAAGATGAAGTTGATAATTTTGAATTTATAGCTATTGACCCACCATTATATAAAGGTAAACGTTATGCTCCAGATGCTAGACCAACTTATTTAGGTGGTTGGGGAATAACTAAATCAGCTAAAAATCCTATATCTATTATAAAATACTTTGACTATTGGTTTTCACCTAAAGGATATGAGTTAGCTAATTGGGGAATTGAGGGAGATACATTTTTAAGAGATATTGATGGAAATAAATATTTTACTAAAAAAGTTATGAAGGATAAAAATAGAACCCCTCTACAAGTTTTAAGAGAAGAAGGTATTCAATTTAGAATAGGTGGTCCTCAAGATTATGAATATGAAAAAGCTTGGGGAGAAACTGATGCAAATTTCTGGATGAAAAGATATACTCAAGAAGGTTTCTTAGTAGAACCTATGCCAACACTAAAATATACTTTAGATGAAAATGAAAAATTACAAGTTATAAAACCTAAACTAGATGCCTTTGTTAAAGATATGTGTCAAAGATGGATATTAGGAGTTGAAGATTTTGATACTACATATGATATTTTTTTAAAAGAATTAGAAAATATTGGATTAAATGAAGTATTAGAAATAAATCAAAAAGCCTATGATAGATTTATTTCTAGTAATTAATTTATGCTTAGGAGAGTGTTATGAAAACTATTTTTAAAAAAGAGTATTGGAATAAATTTTCAAATAAACTTATTTCAATATTTATTTTCCTTATTATATTTTTATTAACTATCTATAATACTAATAAAATACTTAATCAAACTAAAAAAGAAAACCTACAAAAAGCTGAAGAGCTCTATCAAAGTATTGATAAGAAGTTAAATTTTCTTAATATTACTCTTTATGAGTTAAAAACTAGTTCTCAATTTAAAGAATATTTTTCTGAAAACTCTTCTATTAGTGAAAAAAGATATAAGAGAATTAAACTTTATGAATATTTGAAAAAAACTAATACTATATATAATAGACTTGGATTTTCAATAGAATTTTTTGAAAAAAATGAAAATTTAGTTTTTTCTAATTTAGGAGTTATGGATAAAACTCAATATTTCAAATACAATGATTTTCCTGAAAATTTAGAAGAAAAACAAAAATTTCTTAATAAAGTGGGAGAAAAAATAAATTTTGTATTTTATCAAGGAAGTTTTGAGAAAAATAGTAATATTTATTGGATAATTTCTTTAGATAGAGAAACTTTTTTTTCAGAAATATATTTTGAATTAGATAACTGGTATCTGACTAACGGAAATTTTAATATCAATCTAGGAAAAAAACCTCCTTTTTCTGATATTATTCCAGAAAAAATGATTAAATTTAAAATAAGTTATTTTAATGGTGATTTTATATATAGTTTCCCTAAAATTAATAGGGTTGAAATTTTTTCTTATGAATTATTTAAACTTATTGTAATAGCAGGAATATTATACTTTTTATGCTATCTATTAAAACTTTTTATAATTGAGCCTGTTAGAAGTTTAGCTACTAAAATTGGTTATTCAGGAAAAAATATCAAGCAAGAAGTAAAATTTATAGAACAGAAGATTGAGGAAATCACATTAGAAAATAAAAATCTTGAATATACTATCAGTGATATGAAAGTTTATCAAAATAGCAAAAAAATTAAAGATTTTTTACTTGGACTAGATAATTTAGAAAGTATTCAAGATATTATTTCTAATACTCCAGTTTTAAATTTAAAAAACTATAGAGTTTTAATTCTTGAGATTTTTGATGTAGAAGTTACAGATAATATCTATGATAAAATTAAAATTTCTAAAGAGTTTGTTTCTAAATATTTTGAAGAGGAAGTTATCTACGAAATAGTGGATATAGATTATAAAAGTATTGCTATTATTTTAGAAGAGAAACTTGATGAAGAAGAGCTAGAAGAGGTAATGATTTGCCTTGCTAATCATTGTGAAAGAAATTTTAAATTAACATTTTCAATTGCTATTACAAGAGAGTATGATAAATTAATTGATATGCCAAAAGCATATAAAGAAGCTAAGAAGATACTAGATTATAAGTTTGTATTTAAACAAAAAAGGGTTATTTTCCTTAAAGATTTAGATGAAACTCAGACTAAGAAATATTATTATCCTATTGATGTAGAAGCTAAACTTATAACTAAGACTTTAAATGCCAATGAGATTGGAATTAAAAGGATATTAGATGAAATATTTGATGAAAGTAATACTGCTGGAATCGATAAAAAACAATTAAAAGAATTTGGTGGACTTCTTTATAATAGTTTGGGAAGAATTCTAATTCAACTGAAAGAGATGAATCCAGATATTGACCCTAAAATTTTTAGTAGTGAAGAAATTTTAAGAGCCAATGATTTAAAAGAACTTAGAGAAAAATTTGAAGAAAAAATTCTAGATGTATGTAAAATAACTAAAGAAAGAGATGAAGATGATAACTCTGATATAAAAAATAAGATAGAAAAATATCTTGAAGATAATTATCATATAGATATATCACTTGATAACCTTGCTGATTATCTAGGGCACTCTTTTAAATACACAAGTATTTTATTTAAAAAAGTTATGGGGGATAATTTTAAAAATTATTTAAATATCTATAGAATAGAAAAAGCTAAAGAAATTATGACAGAAAATAAAGATATTAAAATAAAAGATTTAGCTGAAAAAATAGGGTATAATAGTTCAAATACTTTTATTAGAATATTTAGAAAATATGAAGGAGTTTCTCCTGGAAAATACTTTGGTTTAAATGAATAAAAGAAAAAAGGAAAAAGTTTTATTAACCTATAAGGTATCACAATAAACTTTTTCCTTTTTCATTATAAAGCTATCTTATCTCTATTTTAGGTAGAATATTATTTAAAATATCTATATCTATTGTTCCTGTGGAATCTAACATAGCATTAGTTGTTCCACAAGCTATTCCTAATCTAAAGCATTCAGCTAAGTCTTTTCCTTGAGAAAGTGCATAAGCAAATCCTCCTACTGTTGAATCTCCTGAACCAACAGTGTTTTTTATTTCTACTTTAGGAAATGTTCCTCTATATACTCTCTCTGGTGTTACAAGTAAGGCTCCTGCTCCTCCAAGAGTTACCATAACATTTTCAGCTCCTTTTTTCATAAGCTCTCTAGCTGCTTCTGCTATCTCTTCAATAGAGTTTAACTTTCTTCCTAAAATGTCCTCTAGCTCCTCTTGATTAGGTTTTATAAGAAAAGGCTTAGCTTCTATTCCCTTTACTAATGTACTTCCACTTGTATCAAGAATAAATTTTATACCTCTTTTATTCCCCTCTTCAATAAGAGTATTATAAATTAATGGGTCTATTCCTTTTAATAAACTTCCAGAACCACATATTACTTTAATCTCTTTATCTTTTAATATTTCTAAATATTTCTTTATAAATAAATTACAAACTTCCATGTCTCCTTTTCCAGATTCTAGAATCTCTGTAATTCCATCTATCTTTTCATCAATTATAGCAATACATGTTCTTGTCTCATACTCACTCTCTAAAAAATTATTTTTTATAGAGTTTTCATTTAATTTTTTTAAGAAAAGTTTTCCTGTAAATCCACCAACTATACCTGTTGCTAATATATCTCCACCTAAAAGGTTTATTATCCTACTTACATTTATCCCTTTTCCACCAGCATTTTTTTCTATCCCTTGAGTTCTGTTAACATTTCCTAATCTAAAATTTTCAACATTATATCTCACATCAATAGCTGGGTTTAAAGTAACTGTTAATACTTTATTCATTATGCTTTCCCGTTACTTCCACACATTAAGATTTTTTCCATAGCAACTTTTTTCATAACCTCTTTAGCTGGTCCAAAATATTTTCTAGGGTCACTTTCATTTGGTTTATTTACTAATACTTCTCTTAATTTTTCAGCAAATGGCATCTTTAACTCTGTTGCAATATTTACTTTTGTAATTCCTAATTCAATCGCTTTTTTAACTTGATCAGCTGGTACTCCAGAAGCTCCATGTAATACTAATGGCACATTTACAACTGCTCTTATCTCTGCAAGTCTTTCAAAATCTAATTTTGGTTCTTCTTTATATACTCCATGAGCTGTTCCAATAGCTACTGCTAAAGAGTCAATTCCTGTTCTCTCTACATACTCTTTAGCTTGAGCTGGATTAGTATATTTACTATCTTTATCATCTCTTACTAAGTCGTCCTCTTGTCCTCCAAGAACTCCTAGCTCTCCCTCTACTGTTACATCAAATCTATGAGCATAATCTACTACCTCTTTAACTCTTCTAATGTTCTCTTCAAAATCAAAGTGAGAAGCATCTATCATAGCTGATTTAGTTCCTAATTGGATAGCGTTTACTATCTCATCATAGCTCTCATGGTGGTCTAAATGCATAGCGATAGGGATATCATACTTATTTGCACAAATTTCTACAAGTTTTATAAAGAACTCCGGTCCTGCATATTTCATTGTTCCTGGAGTTGCTGCAACTATGATTGGAGATCTTAACTCTACAGCTGCCTCTACAACTGTTTGAATTGTTTCCATATTATGTACGTTAAAAGCTGGTACAGCATATTTTCCTCTTTGAGCATCTAATAATAATTGTCTTGTTGATACTAACATTTTTTCCTCCTATAAATCTATTAAAATTTTAAATTTACTTTTTTAAAAAATTATTTATTATATTCGTGGATAATTACACCTTTAACTACTCTGTTAACCTCTCCTGTAGGACATGGATTATCAGGATTAATTCCTAATTTTGCAGATTTTACTAAAGATATTAATTGTCCATATACTAGGTATCCTAATCCCGCAAATACCTCTTCAATCTCTCCTAGTTTTTCATCAGCAAATGAGAAGTAATAATCACAGTTATTTTTTACCTCTTCATCACATACAGTATCTAGTACGATTATTTTTTTCTTTCCACCTTCATTTTTAAACTCTTTTAAAAGGTCTAATTCATATATTCTTGTATATGGATTATTTGACATCATACATACGATAGCTGTTTTATCATTTACTATTGATTTAGGTCCATGTCTAAATCCTAAAAATGTGTTATAGAAAGAAGCCAATTTTCCACCTGTTAACTCTAGAACTTTTAAAGATACCTCTTCAGCTAATCCTTTTAAAGCTCCATCTCCTAAATAAACTATTCTCTCTATATCTAAGTCAGTTATTGTTTCAGCATCTGCTAATATTTTTTCTAGATTTTTTTCTACTAAGTTAGCTACATAAGTAACTTTTCTTTCCATTTCAGCAAAATCTTTTCTTAGTAAAACTAATACTCCTGCTACTACCATTGATGAGAAACTTCCTGTCATAGCAAATCCCTTATCATTTGTTTTTTCAGGCATTAGTAGAAGATATTTATTATCTCCCTCTTTAGAAATTTTTGCTAAATGTCCTTCTGGATTACAAGTTATAAAGATGTGATAAATATTTTTCACTAATTTATCAGCTAGGTTTACTGTAGCTACACTTTCAGGAGAATTCCCTGATCTAGCACATGAAACTAATATAGTAGCTGTATCTGCTTCTAAATATTGCTCTGGCATAGATACTATATCAGTAGTTGGTACTGATAAAACATCTATATCTACTTTGCTGTTTACATATGAACAAAGAGTATTTCCTACAAATTCAGAAGAACCTGCCCCTGTAAAAATTACTTTTACTTTTTTTCCTTGAACTTTTTCAATAAAAGTTCCTATTGACTCAAGGTTATTTTTTACTATTTCTAGTTCCTCTCTCCAAATAGAAGGTTGTTGAATTATTTCTTGCCAAGTTACACAATTTTTAAATTCCATCTTTTTTCTCCTTTTATCCTCAATTTATTTTATTTATTCATTACAAGGGCTGCTGCTCCCTTTATTCCTGCTTCCTCTTCTAACTTACCAAATGTAAAAATCAGATTTTCCATTGTCATTCCTAATGCATATTTAGGTAGATATTTTTTTACACCATCTGTAATTATCTCCCCAGCTCTTGCTACACCACCAGTAAATATTATTATCTCTGGATTGATTATATTTAAAAGCATTCCTACTCCTTCAGCTAATTTTTCACAGAAAAAATCTACTATCTCTTCTGAAAACTTATCTCCTTTTTTAGCTAAATCAAATATATGTTTTGCCTCTAATTTTTCTAAATCTCCACCTATTACCTCGTATAGAGCATTATTTTTATCTAACTCTAATCTTCTTCTTCCCTCTCTAACTATACCAGTAGCTGAGCAATAAGTTTCTAAACAGCCAGTAAGTCCACAACCACATTTGTATCCTTCCTTGTTTACTACTACATGTCCAAACTCTCCAGCTGCTCCTCCAGCTCCTTCTAATATTTTCCCATCTATTATTATTCCTGCTGCTATTCCTGTTCCTATTGGTATTGTTATACTATTTTTATACCCTTTTCCAGCTCCAAAAAGTGTTTCTCCTAAAGCTATTACTTTAACATCATTCCCAACTTTTACTGGCTTTCCTGTTATTTTTTCCATTAAATCTTTAGCTGGAAAATCATTATTCCATGAGAAGTTTGCAGCTATTTTTACTACTGAGTTATTCACTACTGGTCCAGGTATCCCCAACCCAATAGCTTCTATATCCTCTACTTTAATTTTTAATTTTTCAGCTAATTCTTTTGTCTTATTCCAAATTCTATTAAAAGTATCCTCTGCTCCTTTTTTAGACTCAGTTTTTATACTCTCTTTTCCTAAAATATCTCCTTGAGCATTTAAAATACCTATCTCAACATTTGTACCACCTATGTCTATTCCTACAAAATAGTTCATTTTCTCCTCCTAAAATTTATACTGTTGTCCGTACCAATTTTATTTTAATTAAAATCAGACCCGTTAGAGTCTGTTATTTTGCTCTTCCTCAAGTTCAACTTCAAATTCGAATCTATCTCCTCTAACTGAACTTATAGTATACTCAATAATCTCTATTCCTGTATATGTCCATCTCTGAAGCTTTATAACTGGTGTCCCTTCTACTATTGAAAGTACATCAGCAACCTTTTTATCAGAAATTTCTAATGAAAATCTCTCAATGGCTTTTGTGAATATCATCTTGTATCTACTTTGTAGGATATCATATAATGGACTAATTAGCAAATCTTTTTTTGATAAATTTAAAAATTTTTTCACAGGTAGATATGTTTTCTCATACATAATCTCTTCTCCATCTGCCAATCTAAGCCTTATCAACTCAAAAACTTTATCTCCTTTTTCAATGTTTAATTCCTTAGAAATTTTTTCACTAGCTTCAACTTCTCTAAAAGATAAAATTTTAGATTCAGGAACTTTCCCTTGCTTTTTCATTTCCTCTGTAAAACTATAAAATTTTAAAAGTTTTTGTTTGAATCTTCGAGAGGAAACAAAAGTACCACTTCCTTGAATTTTATATATATATCCTTTTTTCTCCAAATAATCTATAGCTTGTCTTACTGTTGACCTGCTCAATTTATATTTCTCACAGTACTCTCTCTCAGCCGGTAACCTATCATTTTCATGTAACCCCTTACCCTCTATCTCTCCTATTATAATCTCTGCCAATTGATAGTACAGTGGAATCCTTTCTTTTCCTAATAACATAAGATTCCTCCATCATAATATTTTCCAATTATTATGATAATACCACTTTTATCATTTTTTTACAAGAATAATTTATTTTAAAGGAGTTGCCACAAATCATTTGCCACAACTCCTTTTATTTAAACTCTATTAAATTTCATATATTATTCTATATAGCCAGTTTTCTAGTGGGTCTTTGATCTTTACCATTTCAGCATGAAGTTCTTCTAACATCTCTCTTTTTATTTTAGAATACTTCTCATTATAGAATAAGTTATGTAGCTCTTGTGGGTCATTTTTTAAATCATATAATTCTCCAACATCAGTAGCATTAAAGATAAGCTTATAATCTTCTCTTCGCCACATTCTTTGTTCAAAAGCCACAAAATGTCCAGCAAGTTGCCCTAAGACACCTTTTCTACCATTATTTTTTCCCTCTCTTAAAATAGGTAATAATGATTCTCCATCAAAGAAATCAGGTGCTTTTTTCCCTGCTACCTCATTACAAGTAGGAGTTAAATCGTGAAGATATACAAAGTTATTATCTTCCTCTCCTTTTCTATTTGAAAGAGGATCTTTTATTATCATAGGGATTCTATATGTTGTATCAAACATAAACTCTCCCTTTTCTATCATTCTATGAGCTCCCATAGCATCTCCATGGTCAGCAGTTATCGCCATAAATAAACTCTCATATAACCCCTCTTCTTTAAGGAATTTTACAAACTCTCCAATAGCGTCATCAATAAGAGTTATATATCCCCAAAACTTACAGATTACCTCTTTCCATCTTTCTTCTGATGCACTCCACATTCCCCACATTTTAGATATATCCTTATAATGTAGTGGCTTTCCTTCTAATGGATTATAAAAGCTCTCATCTAATACAACATCCTCTGGTTTATACATAGAATAATATGGCTCTGGTATTACACATGGTGTATGTGGTCCCCAAAAGTTCATCCATACAAAGAAAGGTTTATTTTCTTTTTTAGCTTCTAATACAGCTTTTTTAGCTTCATCTACTACGAAAAATGGTAGTGACGCTTCTCTTGGTCCACTTAATAATCCACATAACTCTTGAACTCTAAGATGTGGGTTCTCTCCAAAATACTCTCTTGTTACTTCTGGAATTTCAAAGCCTTTCTCTTCTAACCACTCTCTATATCTTGGCTCCTGTTTTGGTCCTTGAGCAAATACCATATTTTTATATACTCCACTTCCTGGATATCCATATCCATCAAAGTTGTGTCCTCTAAATCCAAAATCTCTTGGTAATACTGTTTTCCCAACATGCCATTTACCAATTAAGTAGTTAGCATAATCTCCCATCTCAGTTATGATATTAGGATTATCTAATTTAGGATCTCCCTCTCCACCTTTTTCACTATTTCTCATTAACTCATGATTACTCGGCATCTGTCCTGTAAAAAGAGATGTTCTTGCTGGACCACACACTGAAGCTGGTGTAAAAGCGTTATTAAACTTTACTCCATCAGCTGCTATAGCATCCATAGTTGGAGTTTTTACTATTTTATGTCCATATGTTCCAAGCATATCTACTCTTACTTGGTCTAATAATATAAAAGCTATATTATTCATTTAATACTGCCTCCTTAACTATTTCCTTTTCTTTTTTTCCTTTTGTTTTATTTATTATAAACAATATAATAGCTGTTAATATAGCAAATATTCCTGTTAATTTTCCTAATCCATTTCCTCCAGCTAATCCTATTGGAGATAATACTGCATAAAGATATGCTAATCCTATTATTAATATCGCTGAAAACTCTCTTACATATTTCCAATCGCTTAAATCTACATTTGATTTATTTTTTGTAGATGGAACATATGGAGTCTCTCTTTTGAAAATACTTCCTAGTATAAACATTGCAACTATATCAAATACAAATAATCCTCCCATTACATGAGTAAAGTTTATTTGAACCTTAAAAATCCACACTAGTGAGTAGTATAAAATAACATGTAGTAATACAACTATTCTTGCTGCTTTTCCTGATATTGTTTTATTTAAGAATCCTACTGCTACTAAGGCAACTATTGGAATATTAAAGAACCCTGCAAATCTTTTTAATAATAGGAATAATCCTCCTGTTCCATACTGTAATAATGGAGCAATTATCATAGATACTATTGCTATTATTGTTCCTGCTATCTTAGCAACTTTAATCAAATCTTCATCTGAAATATCTTTTTTAAATATTGGTCTATAAATATCATAACAGAAAAGTGTTGCAGCACTATTGATAAATGAGTTAAATGTACTTAAAATTGCTCCAAATAAGCAAGCTGTAAAGAAACCTAATAGTGGTTTAGGTAGTACTTTTGAAACTAACATTGGATAAGCTAAGTCTATTGTTTTTATAGAATCTCCAAAAATATGGAATGATATTAATCCAGGAACATTTAACATTATTGGTAAAAATAATAAGAATACTCCTGCATATAATATACCTTTTTGTCCCTCTGCTAAACTTTTAGCTGCTAACGATCTTTGAATAATTGCTTGGTTTGTTGTCCAATAGAAAAAGTTTACTATTAAGATCCCTGTAAATATAGTTGTCCAAGGTACAGGATCTGCTGCTCCACCCCAAGCTGTAAGTTTATCAAGATGAGTAATAGTTACTATCTCTACTCCTTTTGCCATGCTTCCTTCTCCAAGATATTTTAAAGCAAAGAAAGGTATCATAGCTCCACCTATTATTAGAGCAAAACCATTTAATGTATCAGACACTGCTACTGCTTTTAGTCCACCAAATATAGCATATATTCCTCCAATTATTCCTATTAACCATACTACACTCCATAGTGCTACATTAAAACTTACTCCAAACATCGCTTCTACATCAAATATTTTTGTAAAAGCTATTGCCCCTGAATAAAGTGCACCTGGTATCATAACAAATGTATATGCTACTAAGAATAAAAGAGACATTATCTGTCTTGTTTGTTTATCATATCTTTCTTCAAAAAACTCTGGTATTGTTGTAAATCCACCTTTTAGATATCTTGGCAATAAGAATATTGCAAGTACACATAATGGAATTACTGATTGAACTGTCCAAGCTATTATTGAAAAGTTGCTAACGTATGATGAAGCGTTTACTCCAACAAGTTGCTCAGTTGATAAACTTGTAAGAACCATTGAAAACCCAATTACTGTTGCTGTCAATCCTCTACCTGCTAAAAAATATCCCTTTGCACTACTCTCCTCATCTTTTGTTTTTAACCAAGATATAAAAGCTATTAATGCTGTAATAAACACAAATGATATAAATGTCATTTTACCACCCCTAAAATTAATTAAAACATCCTAAAATTTAAAAACCCTTAAAAATTTGTAGTATATATAAATCTATCTCCTCTTACTGTAGAAGTTGTATATTCTACTACATCTTTACCTTGAAATACTATTCTTTCTACCTTCATTCCTAAATCATTTTCTTTTAATCCCAAGTTTTTTGCTTCATTTAGATCTAATTTACATGGATAAAATAGTTCTTTTCCATGTGTCATTTTTATTCCATACTCTTCAGTTAAAATATCATAAAGCTTTTTCTCAGTAAGCTCTTTTGTCTCTATTCCATCTACTAACTTGTAGTTAAGATTAATTGTTTCATAAATAAGAGGTTCATTATTTCCATACCTTACCCATTTAATTTGACATATCAAATCATTCTCTTCTAATTGCATTTTTTCTTTTATATATGCATTAGCCACTTTTACTTTCAGTGATATTATCTTTGAGACTGGAATTTTCCCAAGACTTCTAATATCATCATAAAACTTACTAAAACTAGAACGATTCTGATATATCTTAGGAGTAGAAACATAACTTCCTTTACCTTTTAACTTATAAATATATCCATCTTTTTCTAAAATATCTAGAGCTTGTCTTACTGTTGTACGGCTTAAATCATAAATTTTACAAAATTCATTTTCTGCTGGAATTTTATCATTCTCTTTAAGCTTTTGCTCATCTACAGCTTTTTTTATACTATGAGCTAACTGTTGGTATAAAGGTATTTCACTTTTTTTGTCAATTTTAAACATTTTTTCTCCCATGGTTTAATAAAATGATATCATCTTGTTATAACAAGTATAACCTTTCTACTTTTCCTTGTCAACCCTTATTTTTACTAGCTTAAACTTGTATCATACAAGAAATATAGCTATTTCATAACTTTTAATCAACTTGTATCTAATAATTTTTTCTAAGATTTTTTATAATTCATTTTGTTCTTTTTAAGACTATAAAGAACTATTTTTTAATACACAATCAATTTTTAAAGTACAATATCCAATAAAATAATGAGCTTATTATTAACCCTTATATATAATTTTTTAAACCACAGAAATTTATTTATTTTATTTTTTACTTCTTAATAAACTTTTTCCATAAAAAAATACTAAAAAAAACATTTTATCTATTTACATCATATTTTTAAAGTTGCAAAATTATCGAAAGAGGTACGTACAACATATTATAACTAATACCTCTACTGATGACGAAGATGGTATTTAAGAATTTATAATATTTTTTAAATTTTTTGTAACTTAATTTTTATAACTTTAGAATAAGTAGTTGTTATATAAAGAATTGTTTTCTCATTTTTATACTCAACTTTTATCCCTTTATTCTCTTCTAATTTGTATTTTCCATTTAAAACAACCTTTGAAGTATGAGGTATTGAATTATTTTTATTCCAAGCTCTAGAATATATACTTACCTCTCTCATTTTACCATTTTTATCATACTGGCTTTCATCTCTTCCTTCATAAAGTCTTAAATCTGGATCAACAAAACTAAGTTCTATCCCAGCTTTCATTGGAGCAATCATTATCATAGATGGGGTATCTACTTCAGAGATATACCTATCCTTTATCTTTCCACTTTCAAATAAAGCATATCCCCTCATTTTAGATACTTTATCTTCCACTATATGTGCATTATAATCTTTTTTAAGTACCTCATATCCTTTATCAATTTTAAATTTATTTTGTTCCTCCTCATTTCCTTTAACTAAGATACTATACTCATATCCCTTATCTTTTGGATTTTTTCCATGGTTAATATACGCTAACTCATAATTATTTTCAGTTGGAGTTCCCTCTTTTTGGTCAAAAGAGTGTTGTTTTTCTCTTTTATAATGTACCTCTCCATCAGCAACTGCATAGATATTATTTTGACTATCTACTAAAACTATATCTCCCTTCGTTACCTTTTCTACTTTTTCAATTTTCCCATCTCCTAAATAGTTTTGGAAAAGAGTAGTATGCGTTTCATTAACTTTATCGTCATTTTCTATATTGCTACCTAATAATACCACTCTATTATCAAAGAAAAATACAGATTTTCTAGCTCTATGGCTTCCATTATATTTTGGATTTTCGTGTAATTTCATAGCAAACATACCATTGTTATTTAAGTTATTTCCTCCAGAATAAGTTTCATCTGAAAGTAACATCTCCTCTATTCCACTAAATGTATCTACTTGAGCTATACTCGACTTCATCTCTTCTAATGGTAAAGCAATAGCAGTAGCTCCAGGATAGTGTGCCCAGTTCCATCCCTCTTGTACAAATCCACTCTCTTTTAAAGAGTTTTGTAATATTTGAACAGTTCCATAACTCATATATCTTCCATATAGATTATTTTTTTTATAAGTTTCATTTCCTACCAAATATCTACTAAATCCCTTTACTCCCACTAACCACTCATCTCTTCTATGAAGTTGTAGCGATCCCATATTCATTGTCCAAGCTCCATTTGGAGTTTCTTCCTCTCTATACCCAAGTTTTTTAAATTCTTTGGCAAATTTTCCATCACTATCAAGTCTTAAATATGCTTCAGCTAGCTCCTTATCTATACCCTCTTTTTTCCCATATGCTGCATATCCAAATACATCAGTGGATATTTTAAAACTATCATTTGGATGTCTTCCACTTATACTAATTAACCAATTATATTTATTAGAATAGATTCTTGACATAAGAACAGATTTTTTTACCTTATTATAGGCAGTTTCATCTAAAGCAAAATCTGTATTTCCTAAGTAATAGATTATTGGAGTTAATCCTTCAAAAGCTCCTTTTGCATAAGCTGGATAATTTTGCATATGATGAAATACAGAACCATCATCTTTAAAACCTCCAGAAAGACCAGGTGTATAATTTATTCCGTAAGCTAGATAATTATTGAATTGTCTAAGTTGTGCAGTTGCTACTCTTTCATCTTCATTTAACATTATAGCTGTTAACACTCCAGGTAACATTGTATTCAATACATCTATATTTACACCTTTTATCTCTTCGATTGGAGTATATATCATTCCCATAGCACTATACCACATTACCATCTCTTTAGCTTTAGCTAAATCTCCATGAGATAAAAGTGGTTCTCTCATAAGCAAGATACTTTGATATACCTCTCTTATATTATATCCAAGATGGTGTATTGTTCCTTGAGAACTTCCCTTTGTCCAACCTTGACTATACATAAAATCAAGAGCTTCTTTAAATATAGAATATATCTCTTCTTGTTGCTTTTTATCATTTGTAGAATTATACATATATGCTAGTTCTCTTAAATAAGTTCCAAACTCTTGAAGTGGAAGATAATCTATCAAAACAAACTCCTCTTTTGGTAACTCTTCATAGATTTCTATCAACTGTGGAGTAGCTAAGAATTGTTTTTTATACTCCTCTAACTTTTCTCTCTTCTCTCTAATATTTTTATCTTTTACCTTTACATTTTTTAAGATATTTTCTCTTAACTTCTCCTCTATTTTTTGTAATCCTATCTTCTCTTGAGAAGTTATCTCATTCAAATTACTTTTCTTTATTTGATTATAATTTTTATATAGAGCCATCCAGTGAGCATTAGCTGTATAATCAGCTGATAGATTTACAAAATTTACCTGCTCATCTCTAGCATTGTATCTAGGGTCTATCAAAATAGAAGGGATAATTTGATCTAAATATATCTCTCCATCAGAATTAGGAGCAATAAATACTATTTCGTCCATTCCTGTAATTGCTCTTCCCTTCATATCCCTATCATACTGTACCCACATAGTTCTCCAACCTGTAAAGTCCATATTTATTTCAAAGTATGACTTTATTTCTCCATACTTTTTAAACTCTACCTTTAGTTTATCTTTTATTGGAGTTTTATTATATATCCACATAGCAAAACTTGCTCTTGATTTTTCCTTTCCTCCCTCTTGAAAAGGTTTATATCCTACATCTCCTTTTATAGAGAGTTTATCTCCTTTTTTAAATTTCCATTTTAAAGATTGCTCTCCATCTTTTACTATCTCTTTTGATATCTCTATTTTTGAATTCTTTCCAACAATTATATTTTCTGGAATTCCTCCTTCAAATTGATAATTTCCATAAGCATAACTATTGATTAAAACTGCAATAGAAAGCAACATCTTTCTAAAGGTAATCCTATTTTTTCTTGTCATCATAACCTCTTTTCTCATAAATTTAATTTTTATAATAATACTTAATACTATATAATTATCTTAATCAAAATCATTTCTAATGTAAATCTTCATTATTCTGTATAATTCATTTTATAGAATAATGTAGACACTATTTTTCTATAAAAGAAAAGAGGATAGAAAATTAATAATCTATCCTCTCTATTTATTGGGAAAATTTTATGAAAACTTATTAGCTATTTTACTTTTCTTAGTTTTATATATTTAGTAGCACCATTATTTTTTAAATCCACTTCTATTTCTGTTATAAAGTTCTTAATATTTAGCTTGATATTCTTATCTGTACTTTCTACTAACTCATATTTTCCATCTAATTCAATTTTTGAATTATAATTTTGTATTTGAGCTGGATCACTTACATATAAATCCAAGATATCTCCATTTTCTTTCTTTAAAACTGAAAGAGTAGAGTAAGTTTTTATTCCTTCAAATTTTTGTGGTTTATCTTTCCAGAAGTTTATACCTACTGTATTAGTTTGTCTATCTTTAACTATATGAGCCTCATTATCAGCTTTTACTATTTCAAATCTTGAAGTGTCAAAACTATCCACCTCTTCTTTAGAGAACATTGGTAAAATTACATAAGCATATTTTGCATCTTTAGGATTTTTTCCATGATTAATATATGTTGTAAAATATTTTTTTGTTATCTCTTTATCAGAGCTTCCTCCAATATCTTTCCAACTACCTTTATTTTCAGTTACTTTTACTACTACCTCAGGAGCTTCTACTATCTTATATCCAATATTTTCATCTGGATAGTTTTCATTAAAGTTTATAGAAAGATTTTTAGGATTTTGAATTGTAATCTCCTCTTTTAATTGCTTTCCATCTAAATAAATTTTTCCATCTTCTAAAATTCTATTATCTACAGTAGTATGAATTATTCCATCTCTACTATCTATATTTGAAGCTATTGCTAATGTAACTCCATCTATCATAAACCAAGATTTTTTCATCTCAGTTTGTTTATTCCAAGATATCATATCCATTCCTACAAATGCTTCTCTTCCAGTTTCAACTCCTCCTACAAAAGATTTTGGAGATACAAATCCTATCATTCTTCTCTCTCCTGATTTATCTCCTCTAGGATTTAAACTATTAGTTACTCCTGGTAGATGATAGTCATCTACTGTTGGCCAAAATTCTGTAAATGCACTTGAATCCTTACCATAGATATATGTCATTCCATCTCCAGTATACCAACCTTTTATATTTTCTCCATTCATTGTCTCAAAGTTAGCTACTCTTGATGAGTGCATTGACACTACTACTTTTCCATCTTTTCCATTGAAATATACAGCTCTATCCATGGCACCAAAAACTTTTGTCCCATTTACTTCTAAAGGTTTTATACTTTTATTATTCATTATATCTATTAAGATATTTTTTATAGTTTGATTACTTACTCTGTCTATTGTATAATAAGAATTATTATCTAGAATTAATTTCTTTATTAACGATTGTAACTTTTCTTTATACTCTGGACTAGCCCCCTCTGATAACATTGCAAAAGAACTAACTAACGCTCTTCCTTTCTCAATATCATTAGATTTATCTCTTGAAATAGATCTTCCATTTACAGAGTCATTCACTCCTCCATTTATCATAAGATAGCTATATCCATTTAAAATAGACTCATAAATATTATCTATTCTTGGGTCTTCTATTTTAAACTCTGTTCCATTAATTAACCATAAAATAGAACCTAGTCCATTAAAAAGTACTGCTGCATATGTTCCATTATATGCTACATTGTCATGTTGAATAAAAGAACCATCTCTATAGAATCCATCTCCTAATGTTACATACTCTCCAACATCTGCAACAGCATTTAATCCATCTAATACTTGTACCTTATCTTCCATCAATACCCCTCTTAAAAATGAGATTATTGATGTATCCATTCTATTTCCTCCAGTAGAAATTCTCTTATCTGGAGATGAAGAGTAAGAAGCCGATGGACTTACACCTGACCACTCTGCATATGGTTGGAAATATTGAGAAGCTTTTAAGTATTTCGTTCTTTTTTCTGCTGGTACATCATCATATACTAAAGTTAATAAATCATTTAAATTTTTAGGAATTCCTAATTCCCATTGCCACCAGTTTCCTAGTTCTGGTAATCCTTCATGATAAGCATTATCATATAACCAATCTAAACTCTCTATTATATCTTGTTTAGTTTTTTCATTTTTATAGTATTTAGTTCCTGGAGTTGCATATGCCTTAGCTATTTTTACTAAGTTCTCATATTGTCTCATAACATGAACTCCACTTTTCATATTTTCAGCACCTTTAAAAATAGATGTTCTATTTTTATCAAAGTTCATATTCTCATAAACTTTATCTGCTACTCCCTCATTCATAGCCACTATTCTAGAGATGTCAGCTTTTGACATCTCTAAAATTCTATCATCTTGTGGTAAGCCAGTTAAAAATTCTACCCAACCATCTCTTATCTTTTTATAATCTCTTATCTCCTGTTGAGAAATCTCCTGTTTTTTTGTATTCTCTATTTTTTCTACCTCTTGAGAGAAAGAAGTAGTTGTTAAAGCTAGTATTGCACATATTAATATTAATTTCTTTTTCATCTTTTCTCCTTCCTCCTATTAGAAATTATAACTGAATCCTACTGTTGGTCTAAATGAGTATGCTCTTGTAACTTTTCTATCATTTTCTTTCGTTACTTTAGTTTTTAAATCTAAGAAAGTAAGTTCTCCAAAGATATTAAATCCAGGTACTACCACATGGTTATAGTTTACTGTATACCTTGTTTCATAGCTTTCAGAATCTTTCTTATTATTATCTAATGAGTTATACCAAGCTCCGTTTCCTAGTGGTACTCTTAGAGCAAATGTTATACTATCTCCATTTCCAAAATAGTAAGTTGCTGATGGTCTTAATTGATTCATTTGATATCTTCCTGCTCCTTTAGCAAATACATATTCTCCTGAATTAGCATTATAACTAGAATACTTTATCCCATCATGATCCATCCATCTATCTTCTCTATAATATCCCATTCTTAATTGCCATCTTGGCATAAATCCAGTATACACTAAATTATGTTCATTTTCCATTAAGAAATCCATTTGTCCTTCTAAAAGTCCAGTGTAGTTATACTCAAATATTCCTGTAGTTTTCATATCTAATCTAAATCCACTACCTAAATTATACGAGAAGTTTGGTGTTAATCTTAATTGATGAACCCCTCTTTCTACTCTTGCTGGTCCTTTAGTATATGATAATGCTGGCTTATCTGATGTTTCATTTCTATATCCTATGTTAAATCCATATCTTCCCTTAGAATATGAATCACTCCATCTAGCTTCCCCATGAAGTCTTGTAGCCTTTTGTTCTGCTTCTCCAGCCTTAGTATCTTTTAAGAAATCATTTGCCATATAGTAACCTTCAAAATAGTATGACCATTTTGTTTTCTTATCATTTAAGCTTAAAGTAAACTTAGGTTTCATCTTCATTGATGTAGCATAATCCCCACTACTTAATGAATTATCTATTTGTGAATAATATACTCTATCTGAGTCATCTTCTGACTCCATCATCAATGCAAAAGTTCCACTCCATCTATCTGATGATAATCTAGTATTTTCTATACCACTTAAAAGAGGTCCAAAAATTGGAGTATCTGCCATAGTATCCATCTTATATGTTAATCCCATTGTTAGCATATCAGCATCATACTCATCTGATATTGAAGATGTATATCTACCATTTAAAGCTAAAGATTCTGTCATATCTAATTGTCCAAAGATACTTGTAGAAAATACATTTTCTCTCTCCATAGTCCCTACTTTGTATTGGTCCGTTATACCTTGCATATTTAATCTTTTTCCATCTTTAATATTTCCTAACTCTGTTTCCCAAGCTAAATCTGCTCCTACTAAATATTTTCTATCAAAAATATACCCTGTATTTTGGAACATAAATCCTGCATGTGGAGTAATTGAGTAATAAGAAAATTCATTAGCATTTTGATTTTTTACCATTAAATTTATATTATCTTGATTTGTTGAATGAATTCTCTCCTCTTCTTTCTCATTTATATTCCCTTGCATTATTCTATTTACATCTATTCCAGCATAGAATGAAGCTTTATTTTTAGCATCATCTTTAATAGTATAGATAGCACTTGTTCCTACTCCCATAGCATATGTAGGATAATGAGATTTTAATTCCTCATTAAAGTTTCCTATATTCACTCTTCTATTTATGTTATTATGTCCATAAACAAAAGAGAAATTTGTATTTAACGCTAATTTTTCACTTAAATTATGGTTATAATAAAGTCCTACATAAATATTATCTGTTGCTATTTCTCCACTATCTCCACCATCGAACTTAGCTTTTCCTTTACTTCCACCATATACAAATCCTAATCTTCCATTTTTTACAGATTGTTTTTCTGAGATTCCAAGTATTCCATTTTCTTGATAACTTCCAGACATAAGTCCACCTAATCTTTGATTATTATCCAAATATATTACATCTTGATACCAAGAATTTAATGGTCTAGCTGTTAAATAATCTCTTGTTAATGCTTTATTTTTCATAGTATTAACTAAATTTCTTGAATTGATAGCTGCTATATCCACAGTATATCCATGTATCCCACCAGAAATTTGTCCCATAGCTTTTGTAAATTCTTCTTCTGTTTTTAAAGTATCCAGCTCTCCAACTACTTGTTTAAAAAATTCTCCTGACATCTTACTTCTATTTTTTTCGAATACCTTTGCAAAATTATCTAATCTACTATCTGTAATTACATTATCATAAGTTTCTTTCTTAGCAATAAGATCTCCATTTTCGTCAACTTGATAATCCCATACTGCTGTTGTTTCTAATTTTGCCTCTTTTAAATTTATCTTATCTTTTCCTTCTAAACCTAAAGCTTCATTTAAGTTAAACTCTGTTCTTCCATCACTTGAATTAAAAACAAAACTTGTCTTTCCTTCAAAGCTTAAACTTCCAGTATCTATTATTGGATTTTCTGTTGCATTTGGGTTTGTCAACGAATCTTTAAAATCTATAATTAAATTACTATTTTTCATAGTTAAATTTCCTGTACTATCTATCTTTGCAGTAGAAGAATTTTCTAATTTATCCAATTTATTATTACTAGTATTTAAATAATCTTTTGTTCCTTTGTTATATTCTAATGCTATTGTAGAATCTGAAATTGTAGCATCTCCATTTCTAACAGTTATAGCTTCATATTTTGAAACATCAAGATTACTATATTCTCCACCTTTTCCTTCTAAAGCAAGTACATCTACACCTATATTTCCAACTATTTTTCCATTTACTTTACTTCCATTTTTTAAATAAACAGTATTATTAGTTGGCACAATTACAGTTTGATTATTCTCTTTTTTGCTAGTAGTTGAAGATTGAATAGCAATATCTCCTGTGCTAATCTCTCCACTATTTACAAAAATACCACCAATTAGATTTATCCCTGTTCCACTTCCTTTTATAGTTCCACTATTAGTTCCTATCCCTTCTTTTTCTATTTTCATTCCAATAGCATTATCAAATAATTCTGTTTTTCCAATATTTTCTGCTTTTGAACCTTTTCCACTAGCTGACATTGCTGAAGTTGTTTTCCCACTAGCTTTTACTACTCCATCTTTTCCATTAACTACTTTTCCACCATTTTGAGCAAGCATTCCATTAGAAGTATTTTTTTTATCTCCATTAATAGTTAAATTTCCATTATTCTCTGCTAACGCATTTTTTCCAGCAGCCTTCATTCCTGAAGTATATTTTCCTGCATTTACTAATATATCTTCATTATTAGTAGCTTTTCCATCATTTACTTGAATTCCAACTGCTCCCTCACCAGAAATTTGATTAACTTCTATATAACCATTGTTCTCAACATTTTTACTTCCATTTGTTACTAAAATTCCAGTTGTAGCTACCTCTTTATTCTCAGAATTTTTTACACTCTCTCCATTTACTATTATTTTCCCGTTTTCATTATTTACAAAAATAGAATCTGAAGCATTTACTACTACTCCTACTCCACCTTTTCTTGCTTCTATTCTTCCGTTATTTTCTGTCTTACCCTTTATTCCAATTTGTATTCCTTTACTACCTAAACCATTTACTGATATTTCACCCTTATTTATAAAATGAGTATTTCCTTTTCTCCATCCTTCTGGTTTAGTATCATAAAATAAATTTATCCCAGTTCCACCCTCAACAGTTATTTTCCCTGTATTTATAACTTTAGTTAATTGTTCTTCTTTTCCTGCATTTAATTGATGCCCATTTCCACTTGTTACAGTTATATCTTCTGAAACTGTATGTTCTCCAGGCTCAAAAGTCTGTCCATAACTATTTGTTCCCATCAATAAAATTATTGCTGATAATAATAATAATTTTTTCTTCTGCATATTCCCTCCCTAACTTATATCTCATCTCTAATTATTATGTATTATTTTAGAGCTTAATGTTGATTTTCATTCTTATGTTATCATAATTTCTTCACAAAATAAATCATTATGATTCTATATTCCATTTTCTTTTATCAAGAGAGAATATTACAAATTGTTTTGTTATATTTATTTTCAAAAATAATTTTAAAATAAATTATTTTTTTATTTTTTAACAGCATTATTATTTTTCTATCTTTCTATATTCAATTTTCTATCTATTTTTTAACCATAAAAAGTTAAATATTCCACTCCTTTAAAACTTTTTTCAGCTTGTATATATGTGGGTATAATATATTTATTCTTCTTGTAATAATAATCTTGTATTATTCTTCTTGTATTATTACACTTCGTCTTTTTATTAATAGGTAAATCATTTTTTTCTTAATACCCTCCCCTATTTTTTATTGATACCCCCACCATTTTTTGATTATCCATCACAGATTTTTGTGATACCCCCTCACAATTTTTATTGATAGATATATCACACTTTTCTTCTCCTATTGTTTCATTTTCTTCTATTTCTTTTTTTGATTTTTCTTCAATTTTTTTCCAAATATATCCTTCAAAAGTTTTTTCTTCTCTCTTCTAACTTTTCTAGTGTTTCTTCTCTTTTTATTTCTATTTTTTTATTACCAATATTTTCTTCTATCTTTTCAGCATCTTTTGATTCAAAATTACTAGTTTTATCTTAGCTTAAACTTGTTTCTTTCTTGCCAAATAGCTCCTCTACTAAATTTTTATCAAACTCTTCCATATCATTTACTTCTTTATTATCTATATCTTCATCTAAACTTTCATTGAAAAATATATCCCTTTCTATATTATTCTCTTTATTTTTTTCACTACTCTTACTTTCAATAATAAACTTTTTCTTCTCTTGAGATATTTTTCTATCATCTCTTGAAATAATAGTTATCCTTCTCTCTTCTACTTGCTTATCTTTCATTATATATTTTATATCTATGTATCCATATCTTTCTAAATTTTTTAGCCACAGACTCACTGTATTTTTATGAACTTTATAAAGTTTAGCAAAGTATGAATTACTAGCATAACAGTACCCTTTCATATAGGTTAGAACAGTTAATTCCACATACATTATCTTTTCCATTGGTTTTAATCTCTCATCATATCTTATTTTTACTGGTAAAATTCCATAATATGTTGGTTTTTCCATACTGTCCTCCTCTTTTTTTATAAAATAGCATATTTCTTTTTAATATTCCAGTAGCTAAAACTTACTATTACTAACTTCTACTTAGATAAAATTATATTATAAAATACTTGTTTTCTCCAGTGATATTCAGGTATGTTCACTATAATTTTAACTTTTATTTTTCAAAAATTATACAAGTAATTTCTATTTGTTTTAAACTAAAAAGGACTACCATATCATTAAGATACAGTAATCCTTTTATATTAAGAGGTATTGGTTAACAATTTTAATTTTTCATAAATCTATCATATGCATTTTTTTGAATTTCTTGAGCTCTCTTTAATCCTAAAGAATTTAATCTCTCTATATAGCTATCCCAATCTTTTTCTACATCTGATACACCTAATATCCATTTTTGTCCCATCTCTTCTGACACAGAACGAAGTTGAGCTTCTATTTTTAAGAACTCTTTCAGTTCATCTTTTGTATATTTTAACTGTGGCATTGGTAGATCAACTACATTATTTTTTACATATAGATCTACTGCCTTTAATGCAGCTTCTCCAGAAGTTTGCTTTTCAGCTTCTGCATCTTGGAACATTCCCAATCTATATTGAGCTCCAGTTTCTCTAATTGCTGCTACTGGATTTTTACCACTAGGATCTTTTAAAATTTTATCAGTAAATTGAGGTTTTCCATCAACCATTGTATAATCTTCTCCCTCAATTCCAAAGTTCCATAATCTTCTTCCCTCTTCTGAATACCAGAAGTCAAAGTATTTAACTATTGTTACAGGGTCTTTAGCAGCTATTGTAATTCCCCAAGCTCCCATATAGTTAGGTCTTGCAAAGAATGTTTTATTATTTCCTTTATGCTCAGGTGGTAACATTACTGAAAAGTCAAAATTAGGTATTGTTTTTGATAAGCTTTCATTATATGTTCCAGCACTTGGCCAGTCATTAGTAAATCCACCTAAGTCATTACTTAGCATATAATCTCTTGAAGTCATTCCTCTTGTAAATACCTCTTGGTCTATTAATCCCTCTCTATACCATTTTGCTAAATTTATCATAGCATCTTTCCATTCTGGTTCTGCAGGTCCAAATTTTGGTGTTCCATTATCTGCATACCACACTGCTTGTGCCTTAAATATATCTGTTAATGGTAGTAATATCTTTCTTACTACATTTCCTCTAATAAAAATAGGAACTTCATCTTTTTTTCCATTTCCATTTGGGTCTTTATCTCTAAATGTTACTAATACATTATATAGTTCATCAACTGTTTTAGGTTCTTCTAATCCTAATTTTGCTAACCAGTCTTTTCTTATATAGTATTGTTGAGTCAAACTTAAATTTTTAACATCATTATAGTTAGGTATCATATAGATATGTCCATCTACTGCTACAGCATCTTTTTTATATTGAGGATTCTCTTCCCAAAACTTTGTAATATTTGGTGCATGTTCCTTTATCAGATCTTCTAATGGAATTAATCCTCCATCTATTCCTAATTTTTCTAAGTCTGGTGTCAATTCATAAGCTATTACATCTGGTAAATTTCCTGATGATAACATTAAGTTAAAGGCTTGTACTTCATCACTTTGGTTTTTTGAAGCTACTCCTACCATTTTCACATTTGTCATATTCTCAGCTTTTTTAAATACTGGTAATTCAGCATTAAAAGCTTTTCCTTGGAATATTGCAAATACTGTAAATTCTTTATGTTTTTCTGTAATAACTGAACCTTCTAATTTTTTAACTGGTCCTGTTACTTTTTCCTCTTTTTTTTCTCCACATCCTATAAGAGCTAATATTGCAACTACCCCTAATAATATTTTTTTTAACATAGTTCCTCCTACTCTTTTCCCTAAACTTATTCTTTTACTGCTCCTAATGTAACACCTTTTCTAAAGAATTTTTGTATAAATGGATATACTATAAATATAGGTATTAATGATAGAGCTATCACAGCATATATGATTGTCTGTGGAGATGTCAAACTTTGTGCTGTTATCATTTGACTTGCTTCTCCAGCCATGTTCTTTTCTACTATTAATTTTTTTAAGAAAACTTGTAATGGTGCTTTCTTATCATCTATTAAAAGTACCATTGTCCAGAAATATCCATTCCATCTTGAAACAGCATAGAATAAAGAAACTGTTGTCAATGCTGATACCGAAAGAGGTAGATATATCTTTGTCATTATCTGAAATTGTGAAGCTCCATCTATTCTTGCTGCTTCTTCTAATGATTTTGGCACTGCTTCAAAGAATGACTTTAAAATTATAACATTAAATGTATTTATTGCAAATCCTAAAATTACTCCTGTGTAACTATCTATCAATCCTAAATCTCTAAAGTTTAAATATTTAGGTATCATTCCTGGATCAAACCACATAGTTACTATTACCATAAATGTCCAAAACTTTCTAAATTTCAGCTCTGGTTTTGATAAAACATAGGCTCCACTTATAGTAAATACCATGCTCACTACTGTTCCCACTGCTGTTATAAATATTGAGTTTCCATAAGCTCTCCACATCCCTGTTAACTCCATAGCACTTTTAAAAGAATTTAAATTAAATCCTTTTGGAAAAAGTACCACTGATCCTGTCTCTACAAGATATGGATTACTTACTGCTGCTGAAAATACATAAACTATTGGATATAAAAACATTATTGCGAATATAGTAAGAAGTATATAATTTACTGTATAAAAGATTTTTTCATCTGTTCCCATTTTTATTTTCATCTTTTTTCCTCCTACCATAAACTCGATTGAGTAACTTTTTTACTCCATCTATTTGCACTATATACTAAAATAAACCCTACTACTGCATTGAATAACCCAACTGCTGTTGCAAGTCCAAAGTCTTGCATCAACATTCCTGTTCTATATACATAAGTACTAATTACATCTGCTGTTTCATATGTTGCTGGTTGATAAAGTAATAACACTGTTTCAAAAGCTACATTTAGCATACTTCCTACTTTTAATACTAACATTACAACTATTGTAGGAATTATTGCTGGTATTGTTATATGTCTTAATTGTTGAAATTTATTTGCTCCATCAATTTTTGCTGCTTCATAAAGTTGTTCGTCTACAGCAGTTAGTGCCGCTAAATATATTACAGCATTAAATCCAGCTGTCTTCCACATATTAAGTCCTGTAAATATCCCTCTAAAAAATTCTGGTTTAGCTAAAAAATATACTCTTTCAAATCCTAATTTTTCTAAAAAAACATTAACCACTCCTGTACTTGGAGATAAAATATTAATTGTTATCCCTGTTGCTACAACTATTGCTATAAAGTAAGGAATAAACGAAGCTGTTTGAACTATTGTTTTAAAATATTTGTTCTTTACCTCGTTTAACATTAAAGCTAATAAAATAGCAAAAGGAAATTCTAATAGTAAGCTATATACATTTAACATCAATGTATTTTTTAAAGTAACATAGAATTCTGGGCTTGTTAAAAAATCTTTAAAATTCTTAAGTCCTACCCACTCACTTCCAGATATTCCTCTAAACAAACTATAATCTTTAAAGGCTATTACCATTCCATACATAGGCTTAAACATAAACACTGCATACCATATTATAAATGGTAGTAATATTAAATATAACATTTTTTGATCTCTATTAAATTTTACTTTCATACTACCTCCAGTTATAAAGTGATATTCTCTTCAGTTTCTATATCAAATATATGAGCTCTCTTTATGTTGAAGTAAAACTCTCCTACTTCTCCATATTTTACATTTTCACTCTTTCTTGCTTCTATTCTTGATGTAAATTCATTTCCATCTATATTGAAGTAGATATACTCTTCATTTCCCATATGCTCTACTATACTTACATTTCCTTTTAGGAAGTTTATCTTCTCTCCCTCTGGGTGTGTTATTTTATTTCCTATATTTTCTGGTCTTATTCCTAGTACTACCTTTTTTCCTATATATGATTTTACCTTTTCTCCCATATCCTCTGGTAGTACTACATATCTTCCCTGTCCAAACATAAAGATTATTCCATCTTCATTTTCCTCTATTGCTCCCTCTACAAAGTTCATCGCTGGTGAACCTATAAATCCTGCAACAAATTTATTTGCTGGTTTATGATATAGATTTAATGGTGTATCTACTTGCATTATCTTTCCATAGTTTAATACACAGATTCTATCTCCCATTGTCATCGCTTCTACTTGGTCATGTGTTACATATATCATTGTAGCTGTTTGTCCTTCAGCTTTTAATTGCTTGTGTAATTGAGTTATTTTTACCCTCATTGATACTCTTAATTTCGCATCTAAGTTAGATAGTGGTTCATCAAATAGGAATACATCTGGTTTTCTTACAATAGCTCTTCCTACTGCTACCCTTTGTCTTTGTCCTCCTGACATCTCCTTTGGTTTTCTATCTAATAATTGAGTTATCTCTAATTTTTCTGCTGCTTCTCTAACTCTTCTATCTATCTCATCTTTTGGTACTTTAGCCATCTTAAGTCCAAATGCCATATTATCATATACAGTCATATGAGGATACAGAGCATAGTTTTGGAATACCATTGCAATTCCTCTATCTTTTGGTGGTAAATCATTAACTAACTTATCTCCAATCCAAATCTCTCCACCAGTAATCTCTTCAAGACCAGCTATCATTCTAAGAGTAGTAGATTTAGCACAACCAGATGGACCAACAAAAACCATAAACTCCCCGTCTTTAATATCTAAATCTATCCCATGTACAGCTTTAAACCCATTAGGATATTGTTTTTCTACTTTTTTTAATATTACTTCTGCCATTATTTTCCTCCAACTTTTTTATCAAATATCAATCTTTTACCCTTTAATAAATACTTAAAACATTAAGTATTCATTAAAAAATAAAAATTAATAAAAAGGAGGGAAGAGAGTGGTGTATGGGTGAAAATAGGTTCCCTCCTTCTTAGTAATTAACTATTTTATTATCTTAAATCTTCCATTGCTACATGGTCCATATCTGTAAATGTTTGGTTCTCTCCTACCATTCCCCAGATAAATGTGTAGTTACTTGTTCCTACTCCCGAGTGAATTGACCAAGATGGTGATATTACTCCTTGCTCATTTCCTACTACTATGTGTCTTGTCTCTTGTGGCTCTCCCATTAAATGGAATACTCTTGTTTCTGGTTGCATGTTGAAGTAGAAGTATACTTCCATTCTTCTCTCATGTGTATGACAAGGCATTGTATTCCACATATTATTTGGCTCTAATACTGTCATTCCCATTAGTAATTGACAAGATTTACATACTGCTGGGTGTACATATTGATATATTGTTCTCTCATTTGATGTTGCTAAGCTTCCTAATTTTACTGGGTTAGCTTTCTCAATATCTATTTTTACTATTGGATATGTCATGTGTGCTGGTGCTGAGTTTACATAGAATTTTGCTGGATTATTAGCATCTTCAGAGATAAATACTAACTCTTTTGAACCCATTCCTACATATAATCCATCTTTTGGATTCATTTTATACTCTACTCCATCTACTATTATTTTTCCTGCTCCACCTATGTTGATTACTCCTAATTCTCTTCTCTCTAAAAAGTACTCAGATCCTAACTCTTTACTTCCCTCTAATCTTACCTCTTTAGTTACAGGCATTATTCCTCCTGCTATTATTCTATCTACATGAGAGTAAGTTAGTGCTGCTTCATCAGCTTCAAATATTGTTCCTATAAAATAATGTTTTCTTAACTCCTCAGTTGTATAACGTTTTGAATCCTCTGGGTGATTTGCATATCTTACATCTAATTTCATTTATATTTCCTCCTAATATCTTCTCTATTCTATAATTGGTAATTATTATCTTACTAACCATCCACCATCTACTGCTAAGATGTGTCCATTTACATAATCTGATGCTTTACTTGCTAAGAATACTACTGCTCCCATTAAATCAAATGGATCTGCCCATCTCTCTGCTGGTATTCTACTTAGTATCTCTGCATTTCTCTTTTCATCTGCTCTTATTGGTGCTGTATTTGCTGTTTTGATATATCCTGGTGCTATTGCATTGATTTGGATATTGTGTGCTGCTAACTCATTAGCAAATGCTTTTGTTATTCCTGCTACTCCATGTTTACTTGCTGTGTAAGGTGGTACAAATTTTCCTCCTTGGAATGATAACATTGATGCTATGTTGATTATCTTTCCTGAACCTTGTGCTACCATTACTTTTGCTGCTGCTTGGCTTAAGAAGTATACTGAATTTAAGTTGATATCCATTACTGCTTTCCAATCTTCATCTTTGTACTCTAATAGTGGAGCTCTTCTTATTGTTCCAGCATTATTTACTAATATATCTATTTTTCCATATGTCTCTACACATGCTGAAATTACTTTATCTATTTGTGCTCTGTCTGTTAAATCTGCTTGGAAGAACTCTATTCTTCTTCCTTCAGCCTCTACCATAGCTCTTGTTTCATCCCAAGCTCTATCGTAAGTTACTACAAACAGATCTGCCCCTGCTTTAGCTAGTGCTACAACATAAGCTTGTCCTAATCCAGTATTTCCTCCTGTTACTATTGCCACTTTTCCCTTTAAAGAAAAGAAATCCATGTTAAAATTATTTAACATAACCAATTACCTCCTATAATTTTTAATGTTTTTAGTTTATTTTAATATTTTTCAAACAAACTTTTCATTAAACCATATTACCTCTGTTGTGCCTTGATTATCTCACAATAAATTATAATTGTAAATCTTCATTTTTATATCTTCATTTTTCTACTAATTTCTATATATTTCTCTTATACTTTTCTACTCTATTTTTATATTCAATTTTCTATTGTCATTTTTCTACTTCTATGCTCTGCTTTATTCTCAATAGTACAAATATCGTTCTTATTCCACAATATTTTATACATATATTTATCTGTTTCAAGTTGATAAAGCTCCTCTTCTATTTTTAATTTTAATATTTCATCTATAACTTTACTTTTTAAATTTATTAATTCCCAAATTATTCCTTTCTCTTCTCTCTCATACTCCTTCCAAATTTTAACAAAATAATATTTTCCTCTCTCTTCTATCTCTACTTTTACTCTTTCTTCTCTAAAGAATTTTAATTTCCATTCTTCTATCACTATCTCTTTAACAGATTTTTCTATTAACTTCTCTTCATTTATATTCCCATCTAAAAATATTTTTGGTAACTTTAAATACTTTTTATTAAACAGAGTAGTATATATCTCCCTATCACTCTCTATTTTATCCTCTATAAACACTGTCTTTCCTTGTAAGAAAAACCATATCTTTCTACTTTTTAACTTCTCATTCCAATTTAAAAAATCCATTATTACTATTCCAGTATTATCTAAAGATACTCCCCCTACTTTTCTAGTTTCTATAAATTTTGTTTCAGAGTTTCTTTGAGCATCTACTCCTTCCATATTCCCTTTTATCTCAGTAGTTCCAGGAATAAAATACATATCCACATTTTTCCAATATTCATCATATCCATCTATATCTTTATCGTAAAGATAATAAGCACCATCGCCTGTATACCAACCTCTTAGATTTTCTCCATTCATAGCCTCATAGTTTCCTACATTATAAGAGTGCATAGCTATTCCTACAGCAAACTCTTCCTCTCTTTTCATAACTCTATTCATTCTATTAGTTACTTTTATACTATTTCTATACTCTACTTTTTTCTCCTCTTCTAATAATTCTTTCAACAGCTGATACATAAATGGATTTTTTTCTTCCGCTAGATATCTTTCTCCTCCATATCTCTCAACCTCTCTTTTTACAAAATTTTCTATCTTCTCTCTTTGTTCTCCAACAAAAGCTCCACTTATAAGTAAAATATCATTTAATATTCTATGACCAATGACTCTATCACTATTATTTTCACGAGTTATTCCTCTTCCAGATAACATATCTGTAAATCTTCCATTATAGAAAAACGGTTCAAAAGAACTAAAAATTATCTCATACAGATTCTCCAATCCTTTGATATATTTAGAAAATTTTGTATCCTTTATATTATAAAAAATTTCTCCTAATCCTGTTAGTAAAACCTCTCCATAGCCACCAGCATAAGGAATTGATCCATGTTGAATAAATGATCCATCTCTATAAAAACCATCATTATCTCCATCTATATCATCATCTTTATATTTCCACACATCTTCTAAGGCTTCTAAAGATTTTTTTATCTCCTCCTCGTCTCCTAAGATCATTCCTCTAAAAAAAGATATTTTTACAGTATCTGTTCTATTCCCCCCACTTGATAATCTTAAGGGATTTCCACTTGGATGAATTGCCACTGGATTATTTCCAGAATACCTTGCATCTGGCTGAAAATATCTACTTGTTTTAAGATTCTTTAATATTATCTCTCTTGGTAGTTCTTTATAAAGAAGTGAAAATATATTATTTAAAATTAGAGGTATACCTATCTCCCATTGCCACCAATTAGTATGCTCTCTACATTCTATATTATAATATTCCTTTTCAAATAAAATTAAACTATTCTTTATTAACTCTAGTATTCTCTCATCATTATAATAGATAGTTCCCTCTGTTTTATAGACTTTAGCTAAACTTAAAATATCTCCATACAGCTCTTTTATTACTACAATATTATCTCTATACTCTAAATATCCATCTTTTTCTAAAATTTCCTCTAATTTTTCTACTATTTTTCTTCCATTTCTATCTAACTCTTCTAAAATCTCTTTAGTTACTTCCCCTTCCCCTATTAAATATTTTTTTCTTTTATCTATCATTAAGCAATATTCACTCATACTCTCCTCCATTACTATATTTTTATCTCAGTTGTACCATTTTTATTAAAAATATACAATCCTCATATTTCCTTATAGAATTTTGCATATAAAGATATTACAATTTTTTAAATCTAAAACTAAAATTCTTCAATATAAAAAATCAAGAATAACTTTCATCTCTAAACGAAAGTCACTCTTGATTTTTTTAGTTCTTTAATTACAACACTCTCTTTTATGTTCTTTTTAAATTTTTGTTAGCATATGTCTCATTTTTTCTTTTTTAGTTTTCATATACTTTTCATTAGTCTCATTAAATCCTGTCTCAATAGCTTCTCTTCCTGTTACTTTCATTCCATAATCCTCAAGAGCCTCTATCTTAGCAGGATTATTAGTCATTACTCTTACAGATTTTACTCCAAGAGCTTTTAACATTTGAACAGCTACTGCATAATCTCTCATATCTGGAGCAAATCCTAAAGCTACATTTGCCTCTACTGTATCAGCTCCTTCATCTTGAAGTGTGTAAGCTTTTAATTTATTTAAAAGTCCTATACCTCTTCCCTCTTGTCTTAGATAAAGAACTACTCCTTCTCCCTCTTCATCTACTCTTTTCATAGCTCTTTTTAATTGAGAACCACAATCACATCTTAATGAACCTAAAATATCTCCTGTAAAGCACTCAGAGTGTAATCTCACTAAAATATTTTCTTTCCCAGCTACATCTCCTTTTACTAGAGCTATGTGCTCTTTTCCATCTAGATTATTTTCAAATCCTACTATCTCAAATACTCCTGAGCCAGTAGGCATCTTAGCTCTTACACTTACAGTCATAAGTTGCTCATTCATCTTGATATATTTTTGTAAATCCTCAATAGATATCATCTTCATATCCAACTCTTTAGCAAGTAATTGTAAATCATCAAATCTAGCCATAGTTCCATCTTCTTTCATGATTTCACAACAAAGTCCCATTTCCTTTAATCCTGCTAATCTCATTAAATCTACAGTTGCTTCTGTATGTCCATTTCTTACTATTACTCCACCTTTTTTAGCTACTAATGGAAACATATGTCCTGGTCTTCTAAATTCATAAGGTTTTACATTTTCATCCAAAGCTTTCATAGCTGTCAATGAACGCTCATAAGCAGATATTCCTGTTGTAGTATCCACATGATCTATTGATACAGTAAAAGCTGTACAATGATTATCAGTATTGTCATAACACATTGGAGGTAGAGCCAATTTCTTAGCATATTCCTCTGTCATAGGCATGCAGATTAATCCTTTTCCTACTGTTGCCATAAGATTAATATTTTCTGGAGTAGCAAACTCTGCAGCACAAATAAAATCTCCTTCGTTTTCTCTGTCCTCATCATCTACTACTATTATTACTTTTCCAGCCCTTAAATCTTCAAGAGCATCTTCTATTCTATCTAGCATTATTTTTCACTCCTCTAAAATCCATTTTTCATAAGAAACTCCATAGTAATTCCCTCTTTTTTTTCAGAAGGCTCATCTTGAAATTTCATAAATCTCTCTATATATTTTCCTATTAAATCTGTCTCTACATTTATATAGTCTCCAACTTTTTTCTTCCCTAGAGTTATCATCTCCTGTGTATGAGGTATCAAAGAAACACCAAAAGTTGTATCTCCTAATTTCATAACAGTCAGACTTGCTCCATCAAGAGTAACTCTTCCCTTTTCAACTATATACTTCATATATTTTCTCTCTATCTCTATCTCATATATCTTAGCTATCCCTTCTGGAGTTATTGATACTACTTTTCCTTCACAATCTACATCTCCAGTTACTAGATGCCCTCCCAATGGAGTAGCTAAAGTTATTGACTTTTCTAAATTTACTCTATCTCCAACCTTCAATCTCTTTAGGTTAGTTCTCTTTACTGTTTCATACATACAATCTGCAGTAAAGAAATTATTTCCTAACTCTGTAGCTGTAAGACAAGTTCCATTAGTTGCTATACTATCTCCTAACTTTGCTCCCTCTAATACTTTTTTACATTTTATCTTAAGTTTTAGAGATTTTTCACCATTTTCAATAGCTATAACTTCTCCCATCTCTTCTACTAATCCTGTAAAAATAGCACTCACTCCTCTCTACTTGTAAAACTCCATAGATACATTGTTTCCATAGCTATTTATCTTTACATTTTTTAATTCAAATCCATCTTCTATATTTTCAACAGAAAATCCTCTTACAAATGATATAGCTTCACTATCTCCTAATATTTTGGGAGCTATAAATATCTCTCCACCATCTATTGCATTCTCTTTAAAAGCCTTAGAGATAAGATAACTTCCACCTTCTAAAATTATTCCATCTATTCCTAGCTCTCCAGTCTTCTTTAATATTTCAGAGACTTCAAATTCATATCCTTCTAAATATTCCACTCTTACTCTTTTTTCCTCTAGTATCTTTATCTTTTCACTCTCCCTATTCTCCTGTGAAGTGATAATAACACTCTTTCCATCTTCAAAATTTACAATTTTACTTTCTAGTGGTATCTCTAGTTTAGGGTCAATAACTATTCTATATGGGTCTCTTCCATTTTCTATTCTAGCTGTTAAACTAGGATCATCTTTTAATACTGTATTTATTCCTACCATTATCCCCATATATCTATTTCTTAATCTCTGTACTTTCTCCCTAGCTAACTCATTTGTTATCCATTTAGAATTTCCTGTTCTAGTAGCTATCTTTCCATCAAGTGTAATTCCACACTTTAAAAAAAGATAAGATTTTTTTTCTGATATATATTTCATAAAAACTCTATTGAGTTCTTTAGCTTCTCTCTCCATTACTCCAGTAACTACTTCTATTCCAGCATCTTGGAGCATCTTTATTCCTCTTCCTGATACTAAAGGATTAGGGTCAAGAGAGGCAATTATACATCTCTTGATACCCATCTCTATTATCTTCTTAGCACATGGTGGAGTTTTTCCATAGTGTGAACATGGCTCTAGTGTTACATAGATGTCTGCTCCATAAGCTTTTTCTCCAGCCATCTCTAAAGCAAATACCTCTGCATGAGGTCCACCATATTTTTTATGATATCCCTCCCCTACTACTACTCCATCTTTTACCACTACAGCTCCTACCAAAGGATTTGGATTTACAGATCCCTCTCCAAGAGCTGCTAATTCAAGAGCTCTTGCCATGTACTTTTTATCCATAATTACATCCCCTTTAGTAAGTTTACCATTTCTAAAGCTGTAACTGCTGCATCAAAACCTTTATTTCCAGCTTTAGTACCAGCTCTTTCAATAGCTTCCTCAATACTATTTGTAGTTAATACTCCAAATATTACTGGGATATTGCTATTTAAGCTAACTGTTGCCACTCCTTTTGATACTTCTGCACACACATAATCAAAGTGTGGAGTTGATCCTTTTATTACTGCTCCTAAAGTAATAATTGCATCATACTTTCCTGATTCTGCCATTTTTTTTGCTACAAGTGGAATTTCAAAAGCTCCAGGTACCCATGCTAAATCTATATTATCAGCTTCTACTTCATGTCTTAATAGTGCATCTTCTGCTCCACCTATAAGCTTAGAAGTAATAAACTCATTAAATCTAGCTGCTACTATACCTATTCTTAATTCTCTCCCTGTAAATTTTCCTTGTAATACTTTCATTTTCTTCCTCCTTGATTTCTCAGGACAAATAAAAAGCCCAGATTCTCTCTGGGCATATAAAAAAAGTATAAGATTTCTTTGCAGATATCTTTTCTTCTTCCATCCAGACTTTACTGTCGGTTTTGGAATTTCACCAAATCAGAGTTTTTACAAACTCTCGTGGACTATAACCACCGGTCGGGAATTGTTTTCACTCACCCTGCCCTGAAGATAAATATTTTTATTCTCTATAAATTAAGTATAGTCTTATTATTCCATTTTGTCAATAATTATTTTTTTCATTATCTCTACACCTTTTTCTATCTCCTCCTTATTATTAGTTAAAAAGCTCAATCTAATTTTATTACACTCTTTTTTATTGTTATAGAAGATAGTTCCTGGTAGAATAGATACTCCATTCATCTTACATTTATAATAAAAATACTCTCCATCTATGTGTTCTGGCAGTTTTACCCAAAGAAAAAAACCACCCTTAGGAATATTCATAACTTCAATATCAGGAATTTTTTTTAATTCTTCTAACATCACTTTTAATTGCTCTTTTAAAATTCCCTTTATCTCTCTTATATGTCTATCTAACTCTTTTTCTTTTATAAAATATTCCAATACCTTTTGATTTAATCCAGAGGTATTAGGATCTAATCCATATTTAGCTATTATAAATTTATCCATAAATTTTTTAGGTGGAATTACAAAAGCACTATTTATTCCTGGCATCAATACCTTAGAAGAAGTTTTTAAATAGATTACTCTCTCCTCTCCTACTCTATCCATACTCTTCAAAGATGAAACTCTGTCCTTGTAAGAAAAATCAGCAAAGCAATCATCTTCAATTATATAAAAATGATACTCTTTAGCCAATTCTAATAACTCTTTTTTCTTTTTTTCACTCCAGATTACACCAGTAGGATTTTGAAAATTAAAAGTTTCATATACAAAATCAACCTTCTCTTTTTGTAACAACTCTTTAAACTCTGACATATCCCAACCATCTTTTTGTAAATCCATAGTTCTAACGTTACACATATCCTCTAAAAAATTTAAAGCATTTGGATAACTTGGATCAGATATTACCACAGTTTTTTTAGGAGAGTATCCAAAAGCTTTCATTATAACAGCTAGCGATTGCTGAGTTCCTGATGTTATAAATATATCATCTGAGTTTACAAAAATATCATATTTTTCTATATACTCAGCTATAGCCTCTCTTAAACTCTCTAATCCTTGGACATCTTGATAACCTAAAAGATAACTTCCCTTTTCATTGAAGGCTCTTTCTATATATTTTCTATAACTATCCACAGGAAATAGATTTTTAGATGGAGTCCCATTAGAAAAATTTATTGAATATTTTTTTACATTTTGACCATAACGAAAATTTTCAATCAAAGGAAAAACCTTTTCATCAATAGAGATATCATAGTTAGCTTTTACAAAAGAACCCTTTCCCTTGATAGAATAAATATACCCATTTTCTTCTAAAAGCTTATATACTCTCAATACTGTATTACTATTACAACCATACTTACCACTTATCTGCCTTATTGATGGAAATTTTGAATTCACTTTCATCTTTTTTAAAATTATTTCACTTTTCAAAATATCATATAATTCTAGATAACTTCCTACTTTCTTTTCCATATTTTTTCCTCTTTTTTAATTTTAATATCCCCCTATTTAAATTATATAACATTTTTTTTAGAAGATAAAGAGAAAGAAATGTATATTATAAAAGCCAAGAATGACTTTCATCACTCTTGGCTTTTGGTTTTTTCTTATAAGGGACACTATGGAATAAGAAATATTTATTTTAATTTTTTCTTATTTTATTTGAGCTAATCCATATTCTAAGTCTGCTATTATATCCTCTATATTTTCAAGTCCTACTGATAATCTTACAAGACCATCTGTAATTCCAGCTGCTAATCTTTCCTCTTTAGTATATGGAGAGTGAGTCATAGAAGCAGGATGTTGAATAAGAGTTTCAGCATCTCCTAAAGATACTGCTAAAGCTGCCATTTTTACATTATTAAGTAATGTTTTACCAGCTTCAAATCCACCTTTTAATTCAAAAGCTAGTATTCCACCAAATGCATCCATTTGCTTAGATGCTACTTCATATCCATCATGAGATTTTAATCCTGGATAATAAACTTTTTCAATCTTGTCATGAGCCTCTAAATATTCAGCTACTTTCATAGCGTTTTCACAGTGTCTTCTCATTCTTAGTTCAAAAGTTTTCATACCTCTTATTATATAGAAAGCTTCAGTAGGTCCTAGTACAGAACCAGTCATATCTTTTACACCTACAAGTCTTACTTGGTCTATTATCTCTTTTTTACTTATAACTACCCCTGCTATTACATCTCCATGCCCATTTAAATATTTAGTTACTGAGTGAACAACCACATCACAACCAAGTTCTAATGGTCTTTGGCAGAATGGAGTAGCAAATGTATTATCTACTACTACTAAAGTATTTGGATTAGTATGTGCTATTTCTGCCACTGCTTTAATATCCACTACTTTCATATTAGGGTTAGCAGGAGTCTCTAAATATACTACTCTTGTATTAGATTTCATAGTTTTTCTTACTAGCTCTAAATCAGAAGTATCTATAAAGTCAACCTCTACACCAAATTTTGCTACACCATGGTTTAAGTAAGCAAATGTACATCCATATAGAGTTTTATCTGCTATTACATGGTCCCCAGCTTTTAAAAGTGTCCATAAAGTAGAAGTAATAGCTCCTATTCCTGAAGATGTTGCAACTGCTGCTTCTCCTCCCTCTAGTGCTGCTATTTTTTCTTCAAATACTGCAGTTGTAGGGTTTCCTAATCTTGAATAAATATATCCTTCCTCTTCTAGTGCGAATCTCTTTCCACCTTGCTCAGCTGAATCAAATACAAATGTTGAAGTTTGATAAATTGGTACTGCTAAAGCTCCAAATGGATTTTTATGATTCCCTGTATGAATACTCATAGTTCCTATACCTTTTTTCATAATTAATAACCTCCCTAAATTTATCTTAATCTCTCGCTCTTTATTCTTCTTGATAAAAGTGTAATTTATTTTTTTTGCAAAGTCAACACTTTCAGAAACAAAGTGTCTTAAGACACTAAAAATAATACTATACTTGATTTTTTTGTATAAATAAATTACACTTATTATATAGGGTAAACAACATAACTTAAAACTATTAGGAGGAAAATATGGAAAATAAAAGATCTAGTTTTATTGGTTTAATACCTCTGTTAATCTTTGTTATCATCTATCTAGGAACAGGAATATTTTTACAATCTCAAGGAGTGGAGATGGCTTTCTATCAGCTTCCTTCTCCAGTTGCTATCTTTGTAGGAATAATAGTTGCCTTTATTATGTTTAAAGGGACTATAAATGAAAAATTTAATAGTTTCCTTGAAGGTTGCGGTCATCAAGACATTATTACTATGTGTATAATCTATCTTTTAGCTGGAGCTTTTGCCACTGTTTCAAAAGCTATGGGTGGAGTAGATGCAACTGTTAATTTCGGACTTACTTATATTCCAGCTCATTATATAGCTGCTGGATTATTTATAATAGCTTCCTTTATCTCAACAGCTACTGGTACTTCTGTAGGTTCTATCGTAGCTATTACTCCTATTGCCGTTGGACTTGCTGAAAAAAGCGGAGTACCTATGCCTCTTATATTAGCAGCAGTTATGGGTGGTTCTATGTTTGGAGATAATCTTTCTGTTATTTCAGATACTACTATTGCTGCTACAAAAACTCAAGGGGTAGAGATGAGAGATAAATTTAGAGTTAACTTATATATCGCTGCTCCTGCTGCTATAATAACTATTATATTGCTTTTACTTTTTGGACGTCCAGAAAGTATTCCTGATGTAGAAGTTCTTTCATATAATTTCCTAAAAGTTCTTCCTTATATAGCTGTTCTCGTATTAGCTATTGTAGGTATAAATGTTTTCGTAGTATTGACATCTGGAATAATCTTATCAGGAGTTATAGGTTTTATATATGGAGATTTTACTTTCTTAACATTTTCGAAAGAGATATACAATGGATTTATGGGAATGAATGAAATTTTCTTACTATCTTTACTTACTGGTGGACTTGCTACTATGACTACTAAAGCTGGTGGTGTTCAATGGCTTATTGAACAAATTCAAAAATTTATAATCGGTCCTAAAACAGCTAAAGTTGGAGTTGGATTCCTAGTTGCTGTAACTGATATGGCAGTTGCTAACAATACAGTTGCTATCATTATAAATGGTTCTATAGCTAAAAAAATCTGTGAAAAATATGATGTTGATTTAAGAGAAAGTGCTGCTATACTAGATATCTTCTCCTGTATATTCCAAGGACTTATCCCTTATGGAGCTCAAATGCTAATCCTTTTAGGATTTACAGCAGGAGCTGTATCACCGCTAGATGTTATACCTCTACTTTGGTATCAAGGATTATTATTTATCTTTACACTAGTTTTCATAGCTCTTTCAATCAATGACAAAATAATCAATAGGCTAGATAGAAAGAAAAATAAATAATATAAATAGAAAAAGCTTTCTGTGGAAAATTCCCAAGAAAGCTTTTTTATTTAAATTATTATTTTACTAATAAAGATTTTCCATTCATCTCTTCTGGCTTAGCAAGTCCTAAGATATCTAACATAGTTGGAGCTATATCAGATAATTTTCCATCTTCTAATTTAGCATTTTTGTACTCATTAGAAACTAAGATAAATGGTACATTATTTGTAGTATGAGCTGTGAAAGGAATGTGAGTTTCAGGATCTTCCATTAACTCTACATTTCCATGGTCAGCAGTTATAAGTAGTGTTCCTCCAAGTTCTAAAACTTTTTCAGAAACTTTAGCTATACATCTATCTACTTTTTGTACTGCAGCTACAGCAGCATCAAATACTCCTGTATGTCCTACCATATCTGGGTTAGCATAGTTTACTATAATTACATCATACTCTCCAGAGTTTAAAGCTTCCATTAGCCCTTCTGTTACTCCACAAGCTGACATCTCTGGTTGTAAATCATAAGTTGCTACTTTTGGTGATGCAACTAATTTTCTATCCTCTCCAGCAAATTGCTCCTCTTTTCCTCCATTGAAGAAGAAAGTTACATGGGCATATTTTTCAGTTTCAGCAGTTCTTAATTGTTTCATTCCAGCTTTTGCTAAAACTTCTCCAAATGTATTTGTAATATCTTTATCTTCATATACAACTGGAGCATCTATTGTAGAATCATATTGACGCATACAATAATATTTTACTCCTAAGTATTCTCTTTCAAATCCTGTAAACTCTTTATCATTTAAAGCTCTTGTAATTTCTCTTGCTCTATCTGGTCTAAAGTTGAAGTTAATAAATACATCTCCAGCTTTTACAAGTCCATTAGCATCTACAACAGTTGGTACAACAAACTCATCTGTTTTTCCTTCTGCATAAGAAGCTTCTACTGCTTCTACTGCTGAGTTAGCTTTATTTCCTAATCCTAAAACCATAGCATCATAGGCAAGTTTTACTCTATCCCAGTTCTTATCTCTGTCCATAGCATAGTATCTTCCAGAAAGAGTAGCTATTGTTCCCTCTCCTATCTCTTTCATCTTAGCTTCTAGCTCTTCTACAAATCCTTTAGCTGATTGTGGAGCTGTATCTCTTCCATCTAAGAAAGCATGTACATAGGCTTTTACTCCATACTTTTTAGCCATAGCTAAAAGCCCAAATAGGTGTTCTATATGAGAGTGTACCCCTCCGTTTGATAAAAGTCCCCCAAAATGAACATTTTTTCCATTAGCAACAGCATATTCAAAAGCCTCTTTTAACACAGGATTTTCATATATTGTTCCCTCTCTGATATCTTTTGAAATCTCTACTAATGGTTGATATATTATTCTTCCAGAACCTATATTTAAGTGTCCTACTTCTGAGTTACCCATTTGTCCATCAGGTAATCCCACTGCCTCTCCTGAAGCTTGTAATTCAGAATGAGGATACTCTTTCATAAGTCTATTGAATGTCTCAGGGTTAGCAGCAGTTATTGCGTTTTTTTGCTCTGGATTTTTATTTATTCCCCAACCATCTAATATCATTAACATTACTGGTTTTTTCATTATTTTTATTCCTCCTAAAATTTGACTACTTTGCAGCTAAAACTATTTTAGCAAATGAAGCTGCCTCTAATGAAGCTCCTCCAATTAATCCACCATCTATATCAGCTTGAGCTAATAATTCAGCAGCATTTTCAGGTTTCATTGATCCTCCATATTGGATTACCATTTCATCAGCTACTGCTCCAAACATAGATTTTAATACTTCTCTTATCTCTTTATGAGTCTCTTGTGCCATCTCTGGAGTAGCAGTTTTTCCTGTTCCTATTGCCCATACTGGTTCATAAGCTATAATTATATTTTTAGCTTCTTCAGCAGTTATATCTTTTAATCCTTCTCTTACTTGAGTTTCATTTACCTCTGCAGTTCTTCCAGCTTCTCTATCTTCTAATTTTTCTCCAACACATAGGATAGGAGTCATTCCAGCTGCTAATACAGCTTTTACTTTCTCATTGATGAATTCATTTGACTCTTTGAAGTATTCTCTTCTTTCTGAGTGTCCTAAGATTACATATTTTACTCCTATTGCTTTTAACATTGTAGGAGAAACCTCTCCAGTGTAAGCTCCTGATGATTTTGGATATACGTTTTCTGCAGCTATCTCTACATTACTTCCTTCTACTGCTTTTACAGCATCAGATAAAGCTGTAAATGGAGCTCCTATTACTATTTTTACTCCTTCTACGTCTTTTACTAATCCTTTTAATTCAGTAAGCATCTCTACTGCTTCTGCATTTGTTTTATTCATTTTCCAGTTTCCAGCTATTACATTTGTTCTCATTATGGTCCCTCCATTATCATTATATTATTCTCATCTTACATATTATCATAGAGATTGTCAATTTTCAAATATTACATTGGTCAGTAAATAACTATTAATTGAGCAATCTTTTACGATTTTCCTCTTCTAAAATATCACTGTAGTAGTTTTCAGTATTTTCATAGAAATCTTTTAATAAATCCCCTATGGAAAACTCTAATATCTCCATAAATGTTTCATAATCTTGAGCATCATAAGCTTTTTCAGCCTGCTCCATCTCCTGTTCAAATTCAGCTATATAGTCATCAAAATCACTATATACAAAATCTAAATCTCCACTAGCTTTCATAAGTAATAATAGATTATAGAACCATCTTAAAAAAATACCTCTTTCTACTATCTCTATCTCACTTACCATTACAGCTGCTCTTCCTACATTTTCTGGTTCTTCTCCCTCATAATCAAAGATTGAGAAAAATAGATCTATCTGCTCTTTAGCTCTCAATATAGAATCTAATAGCATCTCTCCCTCTGTTTTAGTAATAACCTCTAACAATCTTAAATCTTTCAAATCTACAACAGAGTTATCTCTCAACTTTTCACCATTTATGTAAAATTTATATGGTACCTTATTATCTTGAGTTAACTGTTTTGTAATTTCATTAATCATTCTACCAAAGCTTTTAAATCTCTTTTGCTTTAGTTCCACCTTTTTATTATCTACATATAATTCCATTTTCTCTCCTAATCTATGGTTTAAAAATTTTTGAAACTGCCAAAGAAAAAATATATATTTCCTTTGGAGTTCCTAATTTTTCTATCTCCTTTATCATCTCTCTTATTGTACTTCCAGTAGTTACAATGTCATCAACTATCAATATATTTTTCCCTTCAATATTTAACTTCTCATTTTTAAAAGCATTGTATATATTCTCTTTTCTACTTTTACTATCAAGCAACTCATACATATGCTTTGTATTTTTTTCTCTTCTTATTTTTTGATACTCTATCTTACAATTATCAAGTAACTCCTCTACCTGATTGAAACCTCTCTCTTTTTCTCTCTCTTTACTTATTGGTACAGGTAAAATTACATCTATTTTCTTTTCTAATAAAAGATTTTTAAGAGGAACTTTTATAAGGTAAGCTATCTCTTTTCCTAGTCCTCTCCTATTTTCTAATTTAAAATCTGCTATTAACCTTTTTATCTCTTCATTATAATAGTACAGATAGTAATAATTTTCAATATTTTTTATCTTACCTTTTTTTTTCAATAAATAGTAACACTCGTTGCAAATATAATTATTTTCTTGGGAAATTTTTTTACATATTGGACATCTTCGAGAAAAGACTAAATCTTTAATACTCTGGACAAAGTTTCTTCTTATCATCTTTTTCCATATTTACTATCTTTGCAGAGTACATCTCTGTATATCCACAATTAAGGCAAGTTTTTATATAATAAGTTCCAAACTCTAGTTTTAAACCAGGGCTTTTTTCTGGAATAACTGTTGTTTTTACTTGGTATTTATCACACCCACATTTTACACATTTAAAATCCAATTTCATCACCCCATGTTAAATTTTTTGTCCAAGATATTTTTTCCCCTAAAAAACTTATACAATCAAACCTAATTTTAGATGATAATTTCTTATTCAGCGTTAGATATACTTTAGCAGCATTGTATATCCTTCTGATTTTTCTATAATCTACTGCCTCTAATCCATATCCATATTTTAAAGTTTTTCTATACTTTACTTCTACAAATACAATAGTATCTTCAAACTTTGCAATTATATCTATCTCTCCAGCTTTCACTCTATAATTTCTTTCTAGTATTTCATATCCACGAGAGATAAGTAGTTTTACAGCTTTTTCTTCATACTTATCTCCTATCTCTCTATTATTTTGCATTTTCTCCTAGTATCTTTGTTAAAAAAGTTTTTCTATGGATAGGTGTAACTCCATATTGTAAAAGAGCTTCTCTATGAGCTTTTGTTCCATAACCCTTATGTTTTTCAAAGTGGTATTCTGGATATTTTTTCCCCTCTTCTACTAATTGCCTATCCCTTGTAACTTTTGCAATTATAGAGGCTGCCGCTATTGATAGACTTTTTGCATCACCTTTGATTATTGGCTCCTGTTTCCCAATATACTCTCTTATTTTAAAATTTCCATCTACAAGTACTAATACATCTGTATTAGTTTTTTTATCTAATTCCTCTATCGCTCTTCTCATGGCTAAAAATGTAGCATTTAATATATTTAATTCATCTATCTCTTGTACAGAAGCTATACCTATCCCTACTTCAAAGTTTTCCATAATTATATCAAAAAGCTTTTCTCTTTTTTTCTCAGTAAGTTTTTTTGAATCATTTATCTCTTGAAGTTCTTCTGAATATTTTTTTAATTTCACAGCAGCTGCTACAACATTCCCAGCAAGAGGTCCTCTTCCAGCTTCATCTACTCCTATTATCTCTTTTCCTTTTTCCAAATCAAATTGATAAAGTAAATTATTTTCCATTTTTTATCTCACTTTCTATTTTTGATATATCAACTCCTACATGTTTTGCTGCCCTTTTAAAATCTTCAGGTAGTGGAGCTATCACTGTCATCTCAGTATTTTTTGTAGGATGTATAAATTTTAATCTATATGCATGTAACATCTGTCTATCTATACCATCACTTCCATTTCCATAAGTAGTATCACCCATTATTGGATGATTTAGATGCTTCATATGTACCCTTATCTGATGAGTTCTCCCTGTTTCTATTCTCACTTTTACTAAAGAGTGATTTTTCCCCTCATCAATTACTTCATAATTTGAAATAGCTATCTTTCCATTTTCATTTACAACTGCCATTTTTTTTCTATCTCTACTATCTCTACCTATAAGAGTTTCAATTCTTCCACTTTTCTCTTTAAATATTCCTTTAGCTATACATACATAAATTTTTTCCAAAGTTTTTTCTTTAAACATCTCTGAAAGCTTTCCATGAGCTTCATCATTTTTAGCCACTACTATTACACCACTTGTATCCTTATCTAATCTATGAACTATTCCTGGTCTTATCACTCCATTTATTGTAGATAAATCTTTTATATGGTATAAAAGAGCATTTACAAGTGTACCACTATAATTTCCATGAGCTGGGTGTACTACTAGATTTGAAGCTTTATTTATAACTACTATATCACTATCTTCATAAATAATATCTAATGGTATATCCTCAGGAGTTAAATCCAATACTTCATCTTCAGGAATATTTACTACTATTGTTTCTGTCCCTTTTAATTTATTTCCACTCTTAGTAGCTTTCTTTCCTTGTATCTCTACCAAACCATTATCAATTATTTTTTGAATATATGACCTTGTAGCATCATCTATCAACTCATTTAGAAATTTATCTATTCTTTTTCCTTTATCATTTTCATTAGCATATACTGTTAATGTTTCTTTTATATCCATTATTTTACTCCTATCTTTTCTATATACATTATATTATATCATAATCAAAAATATTTTGTAAAAAAATATAAAAAGAGAGGGTTACAACTTCTTAAATTGTAACTACTCTCCTATTTTATATATTATTTTATTTTTTTATCTTCTCTACCACTCTAAATATAATTCCAACTACTATACTTGGTAATATCCAAGCTAATCCATAATCTTGGAAAGGTAATCCTAAATAAAGCTTATATATTCCTTCTGGACAAGCATTTAACATTTGTAGAGTTTCTATAGCTCCTATAAGCCCTGCTCCAACTACACAACCGATAAAAATTCCTCTATCTTGTATATACCCCTTGAATAAATTTAAAATAATTAAAACTATAGCTATTGGATAGATAAAAACTAATATTGGTGCTGCTACTTGAACTATTAAGTCCACTCCAAATCCAGCAAATATTAAACTTACTATTACATTTATTATTACAATTTTCTCATATTTTGTCTTAAATACTGAACTAAAATAATCTCCAACTGTAGCAGTAAGACCTATTGCGGTTGTAAGGCACGCTCCAGCAACACATATTCCTAAAAGCATATTTCCACTTTTTCCTAAAAGCTCAGCTACAATAGCATTTAAAAGTTGAGTTGTTCCTTTATTTTCTAATACTGATGTAGAAGTTGCCCCTATATATAAAAGTCCTCCATATACTATTGCTAACCCACAAACAGCTATTGCACTAGCTTTTAACAAGAAAGATAATTGCTCTTTTCTTCCTAAATCTTTATTCTTTCCAGTTATAGTTTTTAAAATTATACTTGCAAAAATAATAGCTGCAAGAGTATCCATTGTTTGATATCCATTATAAAATCCATATCTAAAATTATTTGTTGTCCCTGTTGTTACTAAATCTCCTATAGGACTAGATACCCCTTTAAAAATTATAATAGCTAATACTATTAAAAGAATTGGTGTCAAAATTTTTCCTATTCTATCTATTACAGCACTCTCTCTCAAAGAGAAAAGTAAAACTACTCCAAAATATATTACTAAGAAAATATACTTAGCTATTGAGCTATCTGTTCCTACATATGGAGTCATCATTACTTCAAAAGCTGTAGCTCCTGTTCTTGGAATAGCTAAACATGGTCCTATTGCCAAGATTAAAGCTGTATTAAAAATTCTACTAAATAGAGGTGATACTCTATCTGAAAAATGATCTAACTCTGTTCCTGCAAATCCAGAAGCTATTATTCCCATCAATGGAAATCCTATTCCTGTAATACAAAATCCAAAAGCAGCCAATTTCCAATTGTCTCCTACTATATAACCAACTGTTGGTGGAAATATTAAATTTCCAGCACCAAATAGCATAGCAAATAACGCAAATCCAGTTAAAACAATATCTTTCGTCTTATAAATTTTTCTCACTCCTTTAAATCTGTTTATATCTCCCCCTAATATGTTTTATACCATTTTTTTAGACATAAACGACTTATAAATTATACCATCTTTTTTAAAATCAGTCAAACTTTATATTTTAAATTATTCTTTTTTCAAATTCTAAATCTATCCATTTTTAAAAAAAAGTTGTAAAATATTATAAATAAAATTTTTAAGGAGTTATATATGAAAGTTAAAATATATCCATCTAAATGTTTTGGAAAAGTCAATCTTCCACCTTCAAAAAGTATGGCTCACAGATCTATTATCTGTGCTTCCCTTGCTCAAGGAAAAAGTAAACTTGAAAATATAGCCTACTCTGATGATATTATTGCTACTATTGAAGGAATGAAAAAGTTAGGAGCAAAAATTTCCAAAGATAAAGATAGCTTAATTGTTGAGGGAATAGAAAATTTTTCTCAATTGACAAATAGCATCATAGATTGTAATGAATCTGGTTCTACACTGAGATTTTTTATTCCTATTTTTTCTCTTACAGATAAAAAGATAGAGTTTAGAGGAAAAAATAGATTATTACAACGCCCTCAAAAAATCTATGAAGAGATTTTTAAAAAACAAAATCTTTTTTATTACCAAGATAACAATAAAATAGAGATAGATGGAAAATTAAAATCTGGAGAATATATTATTAATGGAAATATCAGCTCTCAATTTATAAGTGGATTACTTTTCTCCCTTCCACTTCTTAATGAGGATTCCATTATAAAAATCATTCCTCCTTTTGAGTCTAAATCTTATATTGATTTAACTATTGATATGTTAAAAAAATTTGGAATAGAAGTTTTATTTTTAGATGACTTAACTCTATCAATTAAGGGAAATCAAAAATATATTGCTACTGATTACAAAGTGGAAGGAGATTTTTCTCAGTTAGGTTTTTTTGCTGTACTTGGAGCTATAAACAATGATTTAATCTGTGAAGGATTAGATATTAACTCAAAACAAGGAGATAGAGAGATTATTGAAATCTTAAAAAATTGTGGAATAAAAATAGAAGAATTAGAAAATGGATATAAAATTTTTAGAGGACTTCCTAAAGCTTATAATATAAATTTAGAAAACTGTCCAGATCTTGGTCCTATTCTTACTGTATTATCTGCCTATGGAGATGGGGAGTTTAAAATCTATAACGCCCAAAGATTGAGATATAAAGAGAGTGATAGAATAGAGGCAATGGAAAATGAATTAAAAAAATTAGGAGTTCAAATCTCTTCAGATGAAAGTAATATCTATATTAAAGGAAATTCTAAATATATTAGTTGTAATGAAGTATTTGGACACAAAGACCATAGAATAGTTATGAGTCTTGCTATATTTGCTACTCTACTAAATTCTCCGCTCATTATTGAAGGAGCTGAGGCTATCTCTAAATCTTATCCTAATTTTTTTGAAGATCTGAAAAATTTAAATATTAAAATTGAAATTACAGACTAAAATTAAAAGAGGTAATTGTAAAATTTTACAACTACCTCTTATTTTATTTTGGAGTATTTAATCTTCTTATTGCTATATCCCTAGCTTTTATATACTGCTCTTGAGTGATATATTTTTGCATCTCTATCTGACTTCTAATTCTATCTTTTAAAATATTTGCCTCTATTGCTCCTATTTTATCAAATAAAATATCTATTTTTTCAAGATTAGCTTCTGGATTTTCTAAGACATATTTATTAACTTCTAATTCAAGCTGCTTTTTTTCTAGTACTAACATTTTATAATTTGTACTGACTCTATTTACCATAAGTTTAGCTTTTTCTATATTTTCTGGAGTTACTCCTACTTTTAAAAAATCTTCATCTGAAACTATTCCTAATCCTTCAGAAGCAAATATCACAGTCGAAAATAGTAGTGTAGTAAAAAAATAAATAACTTTTCTCATTGATGTCCCCCACTATATTTGTGTATCTAATCCAAATAATTCATCTGTATCTATCTCTATTTTTTTATCATCAAAAAAGTTTGAACTAAAAAAATGTTCCATTGATAAATCATTTTTCTTAGTATTTATTTTAGGTATACTTGTATTTATAGCATAATTTAATGTTGACTCTATTGGTGTTTCTCTAACTACCATTTGATAAGTAGAACTTGTAAAGACTCCTAGAAAAAATAATGAAATAGAAAAAAGCGATTTTCTTTTATTTTTTCTTTTCTCTTGTTCAAATAACTCTTTGTATATATTAGCTTTTACCCTATCTTTTGGTGATAACATATCAATTTCCTCCCATATCCTTGATTGCCTTATAATATATAGATTTTATTGTAGAGATATTTATATTTTTCATCTCTGCTATCTCTTTTAATTTATATCCATATATATCTTTTAAAATTACAATTTCTCTTTCCTTAGGAGAGATTAATTTCAATTTTTCCTCTAAAAAGATTGGAGTTTCAATATTAGTATTATCTTCTAACATCAATATCTCCTCATTTATATCTAACTCTACCTTTCTTTTTCTAAAGAAATCATAAATTTTATTGATAGCAATCTTGTATATCCAAGTATATATATTACTCTCTGAACGAAAACTCTTCAAATTTCTATAAACACTCATAAAAACTTCCTGAGATATGTCTTCAGCATCTTCAGGATTTTTTACTACCCCTAAAACTTTGTAATATATCCTATCAAAATACTCCTCGAAAATCTCATCAAAGTCCATCAGTTTTTAACCTCACATTTTTTTATATTATTTAGACGCCATTTTTTTTTAAAAAGTCTAAAATTTCTTATCAGAATTGATTGTTCCAGAAAAATTTATTTGAACAGTATGATTTTCTAGATTTATTTCCATATCTTCTAATACTTTTATAGCTTTTCTTGTTGGTATCTTTCTATCACTATCTCCAGCTCTTCCTTTACTACCTTTCCAAGAAACTCCTACATATCCATTTATAAAAGCTTCTTCTATATATGAAAGAGTATACTCTCCCTCTTTTACATAATACTCTCTTCCTGAATCAATAACTATATTATCTAATTTTACAGTATTATATCTTCCTCTATCATAGTTTACTACAAGTTTTTTTCTTCCTTCTACTCTTTCTAATGAAATTTCCTCATTACTCCTAATAGAAGTACAAGCTGATAAAAGAATAAAAAATAGACTAATTACTACTCTCCATACTCTCATTTTTCTCATCCTCCATTATTAATTTTTTTAACTCAATTAATATTTCAGACTCATCTACTTTTTTTACTATCTGTCCTTTCTTAAAAAGAACTCCTACTCCTTTTCCTCCAGCAACTCCATAGTCAGCTTCTCTAGCTTCTCCAGGTCCATTTACTACACAACCCATTACAGCTATTTTTATTTTTCTATTTTCATTTTCAAACTCTTTTTCAACTTTTTTAGCAAGTCCTATTAAATCTATCTCTGTTCTTCCACAAGTAGGGCAAGATACTATTTCCACTCCTGCCTCTATCAGTCCCAAAACTTTCAATATCTCTTTAGCAACCTTTATCTCTTCTACTGGATCTTCTGTAAGAGAAACTCTAATTGTATCTCCTATTCCATCTACTAATAATGCCCCTATTCCTATTGCAGATTTTACTGTCCCTTGGAAAGCAGTTCCAGCCTCTGTCACTCCAAGATGTAATGGATAATCTACAAGCTTACTTATTTTTCTATAAGCCTCTACCATCATCTTGACATTACTTGCCTTTAATGACACTACTATATCATTAAATCCATTTTTCTCTAATAGATTTATATGATACATAGCACTCTCTACCATTCCATCAGCAGTTGGTTTTCCATATTTTTCAAGTATATGTTTTTCAATAGAACCAGAGTTTACTCCTATTCTTATAGGAATATTTTTCTCTTTTGCCTTCTCTACAACAGCTTTAATATTTTCATCAGAACCTATATTTCCTGGATTGATTCTAAGTTTATCTATCCCATTTTCTATTGCTAAAAGAGCCAATTTATAATCGAAATGAATATCAGCACATAATGGAACATCTACTCTTTTCTTTATCTCTCCTATGGCTTTGGCTGCTTCTTCATTATTTATTGTCATTCTTACCATTTGGCAACCAGCAGCTTCCAATTTTTTTATTTGATTAACTGTTGCTTCTACATCACTTGTTGTAGTATTAGTCATAGATTGTATGACTATTGGATTTCCACCACCTATTAAAAGGTTTCCCACTTTTACTACTCTACTCATAACTATCCCTCTCTATTTTGATTTTGGCATATATTTCATTGGATTTAAAGCTTTTCCATTTTTTCTTAACTCAAAATGAAGATGTGGTCCTGTAACTCTTCCACTTTGTCCAGTTTTTCCAATTAGTTCTCCAGTTTTTACATACTGTCCTTTTCTTACTCCTATCTTATCTAAATGTCCATATCTAGTTTCATATCCACCACTATGTTGAATAATTATTATTTTCCCATATCCATTCATAGTTCCAGCAAAAGTTACTTTTCCCTCTTTAGAAGCATAAAGAGGAATAAAATGTGCTCTTAAATCCACACCAGCATGATATATATATCTTTTTAAAACTGGATGGAATCTATTCCCTTGTGGACTTGTTATCCCTGTATATTTTATAGGCATAATAAAACCAAGGTTACTTCTATTATCAGCATTAGGACTTCTCGTTCCTAAATACTTATTTACATTAGGATTTTTAATATATAGTACCTCTCCTATTTGAACTACATTAGAATCTAGTTTGTTTATCTTTTTAATATCCTCTATCTCTACTTTAAATAGTTCAGCGATCTTATTTAAAGAATCTCCCTTACCTACTTTATAAAAAATTCCATTTCCTGTAAGTACAGTAAGTTTTTGTCCAATTTTTAAGTTATTTGCAGAAACTCCAGGATTATTAGCCATAAGAACGCTAAGTCCCATACCATGAGTCTCAGCTATTTCTGATAGAGTATCTCCCTTTTGAACTATATATATTTTCTTTTCAGGAATAGCATCTTCGTCTATTTTAGGTAACTCTTCAACTCCTCCTCCCTCTTCTCCCACTAAAGAGTATTCTCTAGTAAAAGTATAGAAGTTATCTGCTTGAACTTCCCAACCACCATTTTCTGCCTCTCCCTCTTCATAGTAATCAGTAAATTGTTTTAAATCTACAACTTCAGTTTTAAAAGGAGTTCCTACTAATATACCTATATAAAAAGTTATAATCAATATTATAAGTAAACCTATCTTATTTTTCATCCCCTACTCCTTTTTCAAACTGTTCTAGCATACTTTTATTGCTTTGAGTACTTTTCAATGTATCAACTAATCTTTTTAAACTTTCAGCTTTATCAAATTTTGCAAGATGTCTTCTTATTTTCCAAATTGATTCTAATTCTTTTTTAGGAATTAACAACTCCTCTTTTCTAGTTCCAGAACGTTGAATATCTATTGCTGGAAACAATCTTAATTCGGCTAAATTTCTATCTAAATGTATATCACAGTTTCCTGTTGATTTAAATTCCTCATAAATTATATCATCCATCTTACTTCCAGTATCTACTAATACAGTGGCAATTATTGTAAGGCTTCCTCCCCCTCTAATATTCCTTGCTGTTCCAAAAAAGTTTTTAGGATAATAAAGAGCTGTTGGATCTATACCTCCTGATATCAGCTTACCACTAGAAGGAATTACTATATTATAAGCTCTAGCAAGTCTTGTTAAAGAGTCCATAAGAATAACTATATTTTCTCCATTTTCTACTTTTCTTTTAGCTCTTTCTAATATGCTTTCTGTTACTTTAATATGGTTTTTAGGATCTTCATCAAAAGTCGAAGCAAATACTTGAGCCCCTATTACATTTTCTTTTATATCTGTAACCTCTTCTGGCCTTTCATCTATTAAAAGTATCCATACCTCAGCATCCTTACTAGTCTTCATTATCGAGTTAGCAAGATTACTAATTAACATAGTCTTTCCAGCTTTAGGTGGAGCAATAATTAAAGCTCTCTGTCCTCTACCTATTGGAGCTATCAAATCAATTATTCTTCCAGAAATATTTTTACTATCAGTTTCTAATATAAATTTTTCTGTTGGATATGCTGGAATAAGCTCCTCAAAAGGTACTCTTGCTTCAGCTGCTTCTAATGTTCCATCATTAACTAATAAAACTTTTTTAAGAGCATAATTTTTTTCATCTCCAGAAGGTTCTCTTACTTCACCAACTACTCTATCCTCAGTTCTAAGCTTAAATTTTCTTACTTGTGAAGCTGAAACATATATATCTTTTTCTACACTTGTTCCTCTTAAAAAACCATATCCATCTGGTAAAACTTCTAAAGTTCCCCATGCTATATCAGTATTCTCTTTACTTTCTATATCCTTTTCTATAAGCTCTTTTAATTCATTTTTCTTTATTCCTGCTTTTATTGCCAAGCCCAATTGCTTTCCTATCTCTAAAAGTTCCTTTAAAAGAAACTTATCCAATCTGTCCATATCCACCTCGATATTAACCTCTTCTTACTCTACAATTTCTCCATATAATGTCCAAGTTTTACAATCATTTATTTTTACATTTACAAATGTTCCTTCTAAAGCTTTATCTCCTTTAAATAAAACTATCTTATTAGTAGAAGTTCTTCCACTTAGTACTTCTTTATTTTTTTTACTCTCTCCTTCTACTAATACTCTAAATGTTTTACCTACATATGTTTTACTCTCTGCTAATGAACAAGCAGTTTGTACATCTATTAATCTTTGAAGTCTATCTTTTTTTACAGCCTCATCTATTTGATTTTCCATAGTAGCTGCCTTTGTTCCCTTTCTAATAGAATACATAAACATAAAACTATTTTCAAATTGAATTTGTCTTACTACATCTAAAGTATCTTGGAAATCTTCTTCAGTCTCTCCAGGGAATCCTACTATAACATCTGCTGTAAGAGCAACTCCTGGTATTCTCTCTTTTATCTTATTAGCTAAAGCTATGTATTGCTCTTTTGTATATCCTCTATTCATAGCTTTTAATATTGTAGATGAACCAGCTTGTAGTGGAAGATGTAATGATCTTGCAATTTTTTCATTTTTAGCAATTACATCTATTACCTCATCAGTAAAATCTCTAGGGTGTGGAGAAACAAATCTTACTATAAAATCTCCCTCTACCTTACAGATTTCCTCTAATAATCTTGCAAAGTTATCTCCATTTTTAAACTCTTTTCCATAAGAGTTTACATTTTGTCCAAGTAAAATTATCTCTTTATAACCTTTTTCTACATATTGTCTCACATCATGTAAAATCTCTGTCATAGGAACAGATCTTTCTCTACCTCTTACATATGGTACTATACAATAAGCACAAAAGTTATTACATCCATAAGTTATAGATATAGAAGCAGTTTTTTTAGAATCAAAGTCAGCATCTAATCTAGGTGGTAAATCATCTTCACAATCTGTAAAAACAAGATGTTTATCTACTCCATGCTCTATATCATCTATAGCTTGTGGTATTCTTCCTATATTTTGGTTTCCCATAACTATATCTATTTGAGGGAATTTTTTTACAAGCTCTATTCCTTGTTCTTGAGCGAAACATCCAGTTACCCCTATTATCATTCCTTTATTTTCTTTTATATGCTTCAACTCTCCTAATTTTCCATATATTTGAGTTGCCGCTCCCTCTCTTACTGTACAGGTATTTAAAAATGTAACATCCGATTCTTCTATATTATCAGTAATTTCATATCCCATATTTTGGAACATTTTCTTTATTTTTGCACTTTCATTTACATTCATTTGACAACCATAAGTTATGATTGAAGCTTTTTTCACAATTTTTCCTCCTATTAATAACATTTTTTCAGTCTTTTTTGATTTTTGACAAAATAACTCATCTTATCATTTTACCAGTTTTTTCTATATTTTTCAAATAAAAATTCTTCTTTCTGTTTAAGTTTAAAATAAGACTATACCAAATTTTGATTATACCATATTTAAAATTTTCTTTAGCTTTTTAAAAAAAGTAAAATTAAAAAGGTATTACAAACTAATAATAAAAAATATTAGTTCATAATACCTTTTAAGTTACTTAAATAACTTAATAACTTCTCAAATATTTGTTTTTAAATAAAATTATTATTTTCTTCTAATTCTTTTTTTACTTCTAACAAACTATTGAACTTTTTATAAGTCAATTTTTTTTCTTCTTCTGAAGATAAAATTACTATATCCGGAATATATATTCTTTTTTCTAACCCTGCTCTTTTTGCCGCTGTTAATCCATTTTTAGAATCTTCTAAAATTATTATATTTTGGTTATCTATTCCAAATTTTTCAATTACATTTAAGTATAAATCAGGTGCTGGTTTTGAATCTTTTACTTCATCTCCAGCAACTATATAATCAAATTTATCTATTAATCCTGTAATTGTTAAAAATTTATTAACTTTTGTCCTAAAACTTGAACTAGCAACTGCTTTTTTTATTCCTTTATTTTCTAAATACCCTAACAGCTCTTCTATCCCTTCTTTTTTTATTATTCCTTCTTTTTCTACTATGTTAGCTGCTTCTTTACGTTGAACATTTAAAATATCTTCAAATTTTAAGTTATCCTTTAATATTTTTCTATGCTTTATTTTTTCTTCTAATACTTTCGCAGATGAACCTATTATTTCAAAATAAAATTCTTTTTCTACCTTTATCTTATAATTATTGAAAACTTTATCCCATGCTTTTATACAAATACTTTCTGTATCAACCATTAAGCCATCCATATCAAAAATTACTAATTTAATTTTATCTTTCATATTAGTATTCTATTTTCCACATATATCTTCTTTTAGTTAATGGATGATTTCTCAAAATAGCTATTTGTTCAGCATAAACTCTCAATACAGCTGTTATTAACATTGGATTAAAGTAATCAATTACTTCTTTTGATGCTATACTTGATAATCCAAAATCTTTTGCATCTACTACTGTTGTTAATGCATCAAATCTTTGAAGAAAATCAAGTGCTCTTGAATCCATAGGTCTAGTTTTTCCTTCATTCATTAGCAATACAAATGGAACATCTTTTTCTACAATTTCAAATGGTCCATGGAAAAATTCGCCATCATGGAAACTTCCTGAATTTATCCATTGCATTTCCATCATTAAACAAATTGAGAAAGCATATGCAACTTCATGTGTTGCACCACTACTCATCAAATAAATTACTGGAGCATCTTTATATTTTTTAGCAAATTCCCTAGCTTGAGGAACTACTGTTGTAACTGCTTGATCTATTAATCCATAGATTTTGTCTAATCCTGATACCATTTTATCATAATATTTGTATCCTTCAAACTGATTTAAAATTTCTACTGCCAATGTTAATACTTTTGTCATTTTTTCTAATTTAGCTGAATAACTAGCTTCAAATCCATGCTCTACTACATAATCTGCATCTTTTGTAATTGGTGAATTAGGAGTATGAGTTACTGCTATTACATGAGCTCCCAATTCTTTTGCTTTAGATGTAGCCTTTACTGTTTCAGGTGTATTCCCTCCAAGTGAACAAGTAATAACTATTGCTGTTTCATCTACTGATACTGGAGTTGCATAATTAAATTCGTTTGCTGTATATAAACTCACACGAAGACTTCTTGCATTTTCTTCTAAAAAATATTTTCCTGGATATAACTCTGCTTTTGAAGCTCCACATCCTACGAAAAATACTGATTTAATATTTGGTTGTTTTCCTTTAATTTCATTGATAATTTGTTTTAGTTCCATGATAACCTCCCTAATTTTTAATAATGTATTATAACGTTATATTTTAAAGTGAAAAATTAATTACATAATACCAAAGAAACTTAAAATCATTCCTACTACTAGACTACCATATAATATATAGTTAGTTTTTACACCTTTTTTAATTAGCTTTAATACTCCTAAAGTAACTAATAATGGTAGCATATTTGGTAAAATAGTATTGAATACATCTTGTAATGGCATTGCTGATTCTCCTACTCCAAATTGTAATTTTGTAGTTATATCTACCATTGTTGCTGTCATAGCTCCTACTACCATCAATCCCACAACTGAAGCTGTAAAATTTATTTTTTCCATTACTCCATTTTCATACGCTTTCATTAGATAAGTTGCTCCAGATTTATATCCTAATACTAATCCATAATATTTAGCTAAAATATGGGGAATATTATAAACTACTAATAATGCAATTGGAGCAGCTAAATTTCCCTTTTGTCCTAAGTAAATACCTATACCACATGCTATTATTCTAAAAGTTCCCCAAAAGAAAGAGTCTCCTATTCCTGCTAATGGTCCCATTAAACTCGTTTTTACACTATTTATACTAGCAGTAGGAAAATTTGGATTTTTTGCATTTTCTTCTTCCATACTTATAGCAAGTCCTAATATAAATGTACTTATTTGTGGTGTTGTATTAAATATTTCTAAATGTCTTTTTAACGCTTTTGCTAAATCCTCTTTGTTTGGATAGATTTTTTTTAATGCTGGAATCATTGCATAAACAAATCCACCTGCCATCATTTTTTCATAGTTCCATGAAGCTTGCATAGTAAAAGATCTCCAAAAAGCACTCATTAACTCTTTTTTAGTTATTACACTTTTATTTTCTTCAATGTTCATAACTCTTCATCCTCCTCACTAACTCCACTTCCTACGCTACCCTTATTAGAATCTGTTATTTGGTTTACTACTATAGCTATTACAATTCCAAATAATGCTACACCTATTATATCTACTTTCATATATGAAGCTAATAGGAAACCTAAAAAGAAATATACAGCTAATTTTTTACTTATCATCATATTAATTAATAAAGCAAATCCAAGTGCTGGTAATAATCTACTTCCTACTACTAGTCCATCTACTATTCCTTGAGGAATAGAATTTAAAATATTAGTTACAACCTCAGCTCCAAATCCTAAAGCTAAAAACACTGTTAAAAATGATTCTAAAAAGAATAATGTAGTACTTGGAACAATATGCATAAAAGCTACCATCTTAGCATTTCCTTCTTCTGCATAATCTTCAGCTTTATGGATAAAAACAGCGTTAATTATTCTTATTACAATTCCAACTGTCAATCCAAACATTGCTATTGGAACGGATAACGCTAAAGCTGCTTCTGTACTTTGACCAGAAATTATCGCAAATGAAGTAGCTAATATACTTCCTGTAACAATATCTGGTGGCGAAGCAGCTCCAATAGCTATTGCTCCAATATAAATTAATTCTAATGCTGCTCCTATCATTACTCCCTTTACAGGATCACCTAATATTAACCCCGCTAACGTAGCTGTAACAATAGGTCTGTCAAACATACTTATTCCAAGTATTCTTCCATCCAAACGCCCTAGAGCAGAAACTAACCCTAAAGCTATTGCTTGCCCTAACATAATTTTACCCCCTTTTTATTTATTTTATAAAAGATTTTTTAAATATACCATTGGATGTGTAGGTAATTGTTGAATATTTATTTCAACACCTTTCTCTAATATTTTTTTACTATTCTCTACATCTTTTTCATCTAAAAAAACAGCATCTCCATATTTTTTAGCATTTTCTTTTTGCCTTATTCCACCATAATTAATTTCTTTTATCTCAGAAATTCCCTCTGCTAATCTTAAAGCATCACTTGTATTTCCAGTTACAACCATTATTATTTTCTTTGTTCCTGCTCCTAATTTTTTTATTGCTTCATCTACTGTAAATACCGATAGACCTACTCCCGCCGGTTTAGCCAATCCTAATGTCATTTTTTTAAATTGATCTTGAGCTGCCTCATCATTTATCACAACTATATGTTCTGCTCCTACAAAACGAGTCCATGCCATTACTATTTGTCCATGTAATAACTTATCATCTATTCTACAAAATTTGATCATCTTCATTACCTCCAGCAATTAAATCATTTATATAAACCATTCCTTCTTTTGCTTCAATTATACAGTTTTTTATTATCTCCTTATAACCTTCTTCTTCCTCATCCTCTGAAGTAAGAATATATTCTAATACTAATGCCAAACTAGAACCAGAAATTATATTTAAATTTTTATATTTTGGTAATAGTTCTATTGCAGTATTAGTTATACTTCCTCCTTTTATATCTGTAAACATTATTACTGTATTTTCTTTATTTTTTTCTAAAATATTCTTTATCTTTTCTTTTAAAACTTTACTATCTGGAATATTATCTCTATATGCTGAAATAAAATCAATATTATCTCTTTCTCCTATTAAAATTTTTATTGAGTCCTCTATCCCAGAAGCAAAATACCCATGTGATGCTACAATTATTTTTTGCAATTTAATCACCTCTTTTATTTCATTATGTTGTATAACGTTATATAATGTTTTATTTAAATTTAGTATATTACTTTTTTTAATTATGTCAATATCTTTTTTATTTTTAACCTAAATAAAATCTACAAAAATAATTTGATTTTTTTACATATAACATTATAATATGTAATAAGATGAATTTGAGGAGGTTTTAATATGCTTGAAAATGATATTGCTATTCCATTATATTCTCAATTAAAGGATAGAATTATTACAGCTATTAACAACGATGAACTAAAATACGGTGAAAAAATTCCAACCGAAATTGAAATAATGGAAAAATATAGTGTAAGTAGAATTACTGTAAGACATGCTATTGAAGAATTAGTTGAAGAGGGATATCTTATAAAAAAACAAGGAAAAGGAACTTTTGTTGTTAAAAATAAAATTGAGAGAAAATTAACTTATTCATATAAAAATACACAACCTATAAGTTTCACTAAAGAGTTAGAATTAAATAATATTATCCCAAGTGCTAAAGTTATTGAGCTAAAAATAATAGAACCAATTGAAGAGTATAATAAAATGTTAGGTATTTCTTTAAATGAAAAATTAATCTATATGAAAAGATTAAGATTAGCTAACAATATACCTACAGCAATTGAAATAAATTATTTTCCTTATGATACTTTTAAAGAACTTTTAAATAAAAATTTATCAAATTCTCTTTATAAAATTTTAGAAGAAGATTTTAATGTATTTCCTTATAAAAATTTGAAATTAGAATTAGAAGTAATTAAATCTAATGACGAGCAAAGTAAACTTCTTAATATTCCTATTTCTGAACCTTTATTCTTATTTTTGGGGGTAACAGCTGATAAAAATAATATTCCTATTCATATTGCAAAAAGATATTTAATTGCTTCTAAGTATAAATTTTCTCTTTAAATTTTTATTTAAAAACTCTAATTTACTTTATTAAAAATTAAATATAATTTTTATAATCCAAGATATTCTATTTTTTAGAATTTCTTAATATCAAAACTGATTTTTTAACTTTTTTAAAGAAAAAGAAGAAAATTTTACCATATAAATACAATAATTAAAAGTAAAACTTTCTTCTTTTATAAACTTATTTTAATTGTCCATTCAATCATTTATAATAATTTTTATCTCAAAATCACTTCTATCTTAGCTTTTCCCAAATCAAAATAGTATACTCCATTTTTTAAATTTCCATCTTTTTCTACCTCTTCATCAGTAAAGTCAAAGACAACCTCATTTAAAACTAAAGTATAATTTCCTACTCCTACTGGAATCAAATCTATTTTTGATATATTAGAACTTGAGTAAGTCATCTCTTTACTCTCTATTATCATACTAACAATATTTTTTCCTTCATCCATTAATAATTGTTTTAACTTCATTTTATTCTCCCTTTTTATTTTAAAATTAATCCCTCATCCATTACAAAATTAGGTGTAACCTCAATTTCTAACTCTGATAAACTAGCTCTTACTAAAGTAACTTTATACTTATCTCCTATACTATAAAATTTGCCAGTATCCGTATCTCTCATCACATACTCTCTATCATCAAACTCATAGTAATGTTTAGCAGAAACTACATCCCAGAAACACTCTACATGATCCTCAGTTTCAAAGAATACTCTCTTATTACTAAATCCAACAATTGTAGCATCATACTCTTCTCCAACTTTATCCATCATATATTCCACAAGTTTAATTTTTACGCTTTCGTCTTCTACTTTCATAGCAGCTCTCTCTGTTTTAGAAATATGAGCACAAGTTACAGGTAACTCCTCCATATTTTTTATAATAGTTTTCTTATTTGGATAACCATGTAATACCGAATTTAAAATTCTATGCACAGTTAAATCTGCATATCTTCTTATTGGAGATGTAAAATGTGTATAGTATCCAGATGCAAGTCCAAAGTGTCCATAATTTTCTACTGTATACTTAGCTTGTTTCAATGCCATTAGTATCATCTTATGAACTAATAGATTAATTCCCCTCTCTTTAGAATCTTCTATTATTTTTTGAAACTGTTTAGGGTGTATTTCTTCTAAAGAGTGTATTCTATATTTAAACTTTGCTAAAGTTTCATTCAGATTTTTTATTCTTTCCATATCTGGCTTTTCATGAGTTCTATATACAGATGGTATCTCTAACCAGAAAAGTTTTTCTGCCACTGTTTCATTGGCAGCTATCATAAAATCCTCTATTATTCTTTCAGATTCTCCTCTATCTCTACTCTTAATATATTCAACTTTTCCCTTTTCATCTAATACAAGTTTTATCTCTGGAATATCAAAATCTATACTTCCTCTTTTATATTTTACCTCTCTAATTATTTTAGAAAGTTCTAACATATCCATTACCATATCTTTTATAGGAGCATAAGTTTTTAAAGTTTCCTCATCTCCAGCTATCATCTTATTGACATTATTATATGTCATTCTATATGCTGTCTTTATAACTGATTTATATGTATCAGAGTCTACAACCTTTCCTTTTTTATCTATTTCCATCTCGCAAGTAAAAGTAAGTTTGTCCTCATTAGGATTTAAAGAGCAGATACCATTAGAAATCTCTTTAGGGAACATAGGTAGTACTCTATCTACTAAATATACAGAGTTTCCTCTCTTATATGCCTCTCTATCTAATACTGACCCTTCAGGAATATAGTGGGATACATCAGCTATACTTACAATCAATTTATAGTTTCCATTTTTTAATTTTTCTACATAGACAGCGTCATCTAAGTCCTTAGCATTATCGCCATCTATTGTTATAATAGGTAGATGTCTTAAATCCTTTCTTCCCTCTAACTCTTTTTTCCCTATCTCCATAGGTATTCTTCTAGCCTCTGCCATTGCTTCAGGTGGAAAAGTTTCAGACATTCCTTCTCTAATAATCAATGCCTCTATCATATTTTTAGTATCATATGGATTTCCAAGTATCTCTACTATTTCTCCCTCTGGTTTTCTCTCATTATCTCCCCAGAAAGTTATTCTTACCACTACCAACTGATTATTTTCGGCATTTTTCATTCTTATAGATGGAATATAGATATCTCTTCCAAAAGAATGGGTAGGAGTTACAAAACCAAAGTTCTTATTTTTTTGGAATATTCCTATAACTATATCCTTATCTCTGCTTATTACTCTTACTACTTCTCCCTCTTTTTTTCTGTCTCCCTTCATACCTGCTGTAAGTCTTACAAAAACTGTATCTCCATCAAGAGCTCCATTAAATCCACTCTTTGGAATAAATATCCCCTCATCTTCAGTATCTACAAAAGCAAATCTATCCTTTATTATACTAAATACTCCTTTAATATATCCTTGTGTTTCTGGAAGATTATACTTTCCTCTATTATTTTTGATAAGCTCACCATCACTTACCCATTTCTCTATTATCTCTCTATTCTCCTTTTTAAATTTTGGAGACCATCCTAACATCTTAGTTATCTCATCAAGTTTTAAACCTTTTCCCTTTGTATTTTTAAATATATCTTTTAATTTCTCTAACTCTTTTTCTATTTTCATAATTTACCTCCTCAAACTTTTTAACCAATCTCTCATCTCTAAAGTATTTCTATGTATTTTTCCACCAATACTCTCTAAATATTCTATCTTCTTATCAATCTCATAGATAATCCCCTCATCTAAATCCTTATCAACTATCTCTCTTATTTTTTTTACATTTGGATAATCTCTATTTTTTTCTATCCCATCAGCTATATATATTATTCTACTAAGCTTAGATAATCCTTTTTTGCCTATTGTATGATATTTTATGGCTTCTAAAATCTCTTTATCTTCTATTTTTAACTCTTCTTTTGCTATTATATAGCCTACAAATCCATGTAATATTTCAGTTATCTTTATATCTTCTTCAGTTAATTCATCTGCAAAATATTTTCTACACACCTCTTCTAATTTTCCAACTTCTACACTTCTAGCTATATCATGTAAAATTGCTGCTACTCTAGCTTTTTCTTCATTCACACCATATTTTTTAGCTAGCTCCACAGCTTTTTCCTCTACTCCTAAAGTATGTATATATCTTTTCTCAGTTACTCTTTCTTTAACCATCTCTCTCAATTTTTCTAACATTTTCCCTCCTTAAAAAAATGGAAAATAATCCAGATTATTTATATCTAAATCCTTTTCTACATTATATCATATTTAGATATTCTCTCTAATAAAATTAATCTGTTTATTTTCCATCACACATTAAATATTTGTATTTCTTGTATAAATTTTTGAGAAACTTCCTGTTTCCTCTTTACCATCTATTAAAAACTTTATTTTTCTGATATTTCCTATCTCTGTAACACTATTTACTATAGAGTATATTGCTAACAAATTTTTTCTATTCTCTACTTTTAGCTCCAACATATTAGCATCTACATCTATATAGAGCATATCACCTTTTATAAAGATATTTCCTATCTCTATTTGAGAAGTTTTTAAAATCTTACTCTCCCATAAATTTTCCATACTTACTTGAACAATTTTTCTTATTTTATCCTTTGGTTTTATATAGAGTGGAATCTCCTTTTCTTTTCTTAATAACTTATCTACATTATCTGAAACTACATAGAAATTTATTTTTTCTACTTTTCCTTCTTCAGTAACTACTTTTTCTTTATTAGTTATCTCTATTATATTTATCTTTTTTGAAGAGCTTCTCATTTGAAAAAACATTACACCACTTACTATAACTATTCCCCAAATTATACAAACAACTGCTATTAATTTTTTATTCAAAAGCCACACCTCTTTCTAATAAAAATTTTCTCTTACCATTTTAGCTATCTCTTGAGCCATTTTCTTTTGAGAAGTTGAACTTGTTAATTTTTTTATATCATCACTATTATTTATAAATCCTAATTCTATTAATACTCCAGGACCATTAAATCCTCTCAGTACAGCAAAATTTGCTCCATGTATTCCTCTATCTTTCATTCCCATAGCTTTAGCTAATGCTGAGGATGTCTTTTTAGCAAAACCTATTGATATCTCTTGATTTTTCTTATAAGCTAGTTCTCCCATTATCTGTACTATATTATTAGTTTTTTCTCCATATTTATCCCCAACACTGTTTTCAAAAGCAGCTATTCTCTCAGCATAAGGGGAAGATTTTTTAGAAAAATAGAATACCTCTGTCCCAGTAAGAGTATTTTTCACAGCTGAGTTTACATGTATACTTATAAACATATCTGCCTTGGCCCTATTAGCTATTCTTGGTCTTTCTCCTAAAGTCACAAATACATCACTATCTCTAGTCATAACCACGTTAAAATCTTTTTTTAACTCATCTCTTAAATATCTAGCCACTGAAAGAGCAATTGTTTTTTCATAATATTTCTTATATCCTATAGCTCCAGGATCCTTTCCTCCATGTCCAGCATCAATAGCTATAGTATATTGCTTCTTAGTACTTTTATCATTAAAAGAAAATACAAAGTCATTTCCACTAAAGGATGTTGAATAGGATATATTTTTATTTAATTTTATAAAAAAACCTACTGAATTTCCATAATTCACTGTAGAAAAATCCTCTACATACTTTGAAGTATAGTTTTTATCATTTATCTTAGTTGAAAGATTACTTCCTGGAAATTCTATAAATATAAGTCTATTATATGAATCATAGTTTATCTGATAGGCTGACTTATTACTTCCAGTAAATATAAAAGAGAGTTTACTTCCCTTTTCACTGACAGAACTAATCGTTCCTCCAAAACAAATACTTCCAATAATTAGAAATAATATTAAAACTCTTTTCATTAACCTCTCCATCTCTTATAAATATTTAGGCTACTATTAACTTAAAGATAACCAACATATTAAGAAAAAAGAGGGTAGGAAATTGTTTCCTTAAACCCTCCTAAAACTTTTTTATATTATTGTAATACTGTTGATATAGCAGATTTTCTAAAAGTAATTTTTACTCCTTTATCTACTCTTACTTCTACATAATCTCCTAATACTGCCACTACTGTTCCTTTTATTCCACCAACAGTTATAACTTCAGACCCCTCTTTTATAGAGTCTAACATCTCTTGCTGTTTCTTTTGTTTTTTCTTATTTGGTAATATTAATAGGAAATAAAATACTGCTATCCATATAGCAAAAGTAAGTATCATCCCACCGTATTTTCCTAATAGTTGTTCCATTATTTATCCCCCTCTGACAAAAATTTTCTTCTCCTTAGTATACCACAAAACAATCTATTTTTCAAACTATTTAAAAAATGATTTAACTTTATCTAACCATGTTTTATGCTTTTTATAATTTTTTTCTTTTAAACTATCTTCAAAAGCTCTCAATAATTTTTGTTGTTCTTCATTTAAGTCTATTGGAGTTTCTACTACTACTTTTACTATTTCATCTCCTACTATAGAACCTCTTAGAGCAGGTAATCCTTCTCCTCTCATTCTAAAGCTCTTACCTGTTTGAGTTCCTGCTGGGATTTTTATAGTTTTTTTACCTTTTAAAGTAGGTACTTCTACTTCTCCACCTAGTGCTGCAGTAGTAAATTTAATTGGTATTTCGCACATGATATCCATCTCATCTCTTTCAAAGATAGCATGCTCTTTTACTCTTATTATTACATATAAATCTCCATTTGGTCCACCAGTTTCACTAGCTTCTCCCATACCTTCTAATCTTAATTTTTGTCCTGTTTCTACCCCTGCTGGAATTTTTACTTTTTTCTCTACTGTTTCTCTAGCTATTCCTGTTCCACCACAAGATTTACATTTCTTCTCAGGTACTTTTCCTTTTCCATGGCACTCATCACATTCCATTTGACTTACCATATTTCCTAATATAGTTCTTTGAGTTACCTCTACATAACCTCTACCATTACACTTTGGACAAGTTTTCATAGAGCTTCCAGACTCTGCTCCTGTTCCATCACAGCTCTTACATTTTCCATTTCTTTTATATTTTAAAGTTTTTTCTACTCCAGTTGCTACCTCTTCAAGAGTTAATTCTACTTGATATCTTAAATCTCTTCCAGGCTCTACATAGCTTCTTCTCGAAGAACCACCAAATCCTCCTCCGAATCCACCAAATCCAGAACCTCCTCCACCAAAGAATGAACTGAATATATCTTCAAAGCCTCCAGCTCCTCCACCAAAGCCATTGAATCCTCCTCCGAATCCACCAGCTCCTTGTTCAAAGGCTGCATGTCCAAATTGATCATACTGAGCTCTCTTTTGTGCATCTGATAAAATTTGATAAGCTTCATTTACCTCTTTAAATTTTTCTTCAGCTTCTTTTTTTTCTTTATCACTTGCATTACTAAATTTATCAGGGTGGTATTTCATGGCTGCTTTTCTATATGCTTTTTTTATCTCATCTTCTGAAGCCCCTTTAGATATTCCTAGAACTTCATAATAATCTCTTTTTTCTGCCATTTAATATTCTCTCCTTCTCTAAAAATCTCTACACATTCCCATTTATTATATCATAAATTTTAAAATTAAAGAATTTCTATTTCTATTTTTCTTACAAATTTTTCTTTTGCTTCAAGAGTTTCTATTCCATTTTTTTCTTCAATATTTCCACTACAATTATCATAGTCAGATATTCCACACCAAGGCTCTAAACATACATACTCCGCTCCTACCATATTCCAAAAAGCCATATATTTAAATCCTTTATAAGTGAAACTAACATTATATTTATTTTTATCATTTTTTAAATTTACTTTATAAGAGTTTGGATTCTCTATTATTAGAGCATCATTTTTAAATCTATCCTTTGTTAATACAAGTTTCTTTCCTTCAAAAACTTTCTCTACTTTTTTAGAATTTATTAAAGCTCCATTTAAAACTTTTACTTCACCACTCTCTTCCTTTTCAAACTCTATATAATAATCTGAATAATCAATATTTTCTCCTACAGGAGTGGCAAATGCTGGGTGAGCTCCTAAAGAGAAATACATCTTTTTATCTCCTAAATTTTCAACTCTATACTCCATTCTTAATTTTTTTCCATTTAAGATATACTTTAAATAAAGTTTAAAATTAAAAGGATAAATTTTTAATGTTTCTTCATTACTTTCAAATAAAAATTCAATGCTTGTATCATCTTGAGAACTTACTTTAAATTCATAATCTCTAGCAAATCCATGTTTTGTAGTTATCTGATATTCTTTTCCAGCATAAAAATATCTATTATCCTTTATAGCTCCAACAAAAGGAAATAATATAGGAGAACATTTAGCCCAGAATTTTGGGTCTTTTTGCCACATATACTCTCTATCATTTTCTAAATCTTTAAGTCCTACTAATTCTGCACCAAAATTTTCTAATCTTACCTCTAATAATCCATTATTTAATCTTAATTCCATTTTATCTCCTATCCTCCCTATAATTTAAGATAAGGGAAGAGGGGTATAACCCCGTCTCCCCTTCTATCTTTTATGTTAGAACTCTATTTTTATATTTTTATTAGTCTACTACTTCAGCTTCAGCTACATCGTCATCTGCTTTTTTATTTTCTTGAGCTCCTGCTTGTTGTCCAGCTTGTGCTTTTGCTTGAGCTTCTTTATAGATTTCTTCAGCAAATTTATGAGCTACTTGAGATAAGTGTTCCATAGCTTTATCTATAGCTTCTTTATCTTCTCCATCTTTTACTTTTTTAAGCTCTTCAATAGCTGCTTCTATATCTTTTTTCTCTTGCTCAGAAGCTTTATCTCCATACTCTTTTAATGATTTTTCAGTAGAAGAGATTAACATATCTGCTTTGTTTCTAGTTTCTACTAACTCTTTGAATTTTCTATCTTCAGCTTCATTAGCTTCAGCTTCTTTAGTCATTCTTTCGATATCTTCTTTAGATAGGTTAGTTGAACCAGAGATAGTTACTGTATTTTGTTTTCCAGTTCCTAAATCTTTAGCTGATACGTGCACAATTCCGTTTGCGTCAATATCAAATGTTACTTCTATTTGAGGGATTCCTCTAGGTGCTGCTGGGATTCCTTCTAAGTTAAATTCTCCTAACTTATGGTTATCAGAAGCTTTTGCTCTTTCTCCTTGTAATACATTGATTGTAACAGCTGGTTGGTTATCTACTGCTGTTGAGAATACTTGAGATTTTTTAACTGGGATAGTTGTATTTTTCTCTATCATCTTAGTGAATACTCCTCCAAGAGTTTCAATTCCTAATGATAATGGAGTTACGTCTAGTAATAATACGTCTTTAACGTCTCCCATTAATACTCCACCTTGAATAGCTGCTCCTGCTGCAACTACTTCATCTGGGTTGATTCCTTTATTTGGTTTTTTACCGAAGAATGATTCTACCCACTCTTGTACAGCTGGTATTCTTGTAGATCCTCCTACTAATAATACTTCATCTATTTCAGATGGATTTAATTTAGCATCTGATAAAGCTGTTTTTGTAGGTCCTTGAGTTGCTTCAACTAGGTGTCTAGTTAAATCATTAAATTTAGCTCTTGTTAATTTCATCTCTAAGTGTTTAGGTCCTGTTGCATCCATAGTGATGAATGGTAAAGAGATTGAAGTTTCCATCATTGATGATAACTCTTTTTTAGCTTTTTCAGCTGCATCTTTTAATCTTTGATAAGCCATTTTATCATTTGATAAATCTATTCCTGTTTCTTTTTTAAACTCAGAAGTTAACCAGTTGATGATTTCAGCGTCGAAATCATCTCCTCCTAAGTGGTTGTTTCCTGCAGTTGCTATAACTTCGATTACTCCATCAGCTATTTCAAGTACAGATACGTCAAAAGTTCCTCCTCCAAGGTCAAATACTAGAACTTTTTCCTCTTTTTTCTTTTCTAGTCCATAAGCTAGTGCTGCTGCAGTTGGTTCATTGATAATTCTTTTTACATCTAATCCAGCAATTGCTCCAGCGTCTTTAGTTGCTTGTCTTTGAGAGTCTGTAAAGTAAGCTGGTACAGTGATTACTGCTTCTTTAATCTCCTCTCCTAAATAAGCTTCAGCATCTTTTTTAAGTTTTTTAAGTGTCATAGCAGAAATTTCTTGTGGAGTATATTTTTTTCCAAAGATTTCTACTTTGTAGTCAGAACCCATATGAGTTTTGATTGAACTTACAGTTGAAGTTGGATTTGTAATAGCTTGTCTTTTTGCTATCTCTCCTACTATAATCTCTCCATTTTCTTTTACGTTTACTACTGATGGAGTAGTTCTTGCTCCTTCAGCGTTAGGGATAACTGTTACGTTACCTCCTTCCATTATTGCCACACAAGAGTTTGTTGTTCCTAAGTCAATACCAATTATTTTACTCATTTTTAAAACCTCCTAAAATACTCTTCAATTTATATAAAAATTTTTATTTACTATATTATTAATTATCCTCTTTTACAAACTTTAACCATTGATGGTCTGATTACTTTACCTTTCATTGTATATCCTTTTTGAAGCTCTAATACAATGTGGTCATCTTCAAATTCTGGATTATCCTCTACCATTACAGCATGGTGGAATACTGGATCATATTTCCCCTCAGCCTTTATTTCCTCTACTCCTTCAGACTCCATAATTCCTTTTAATTGTCCTAGTATCATATCCACACCTTTTACCAGTCCATCAAAATCTTTTGTAGCAGAAGAAGCTGTTATTGCTCTTTCTAAGTTGTCTAATCCATCTAATAGTTTAGTTATTATCTTTTCAGAAGCAAATTTTCTAAGCTCTTCCATCTCTTTTTCTTTTCTTTTTGTAAAGTTTTGAAATTCAGCTTGTTTCCTTAGATATGATTGTTTCCAATCTTCTACTTCTGCTTGTAATTTTCCAATTTCTTCATCTTTTTTTGCTAATATATCTTCTTGCTTTGTCTCTTCTACTTTTGTATCTTCATCTTTACAAGAGCACTCACATTCTGGTCCACATCCACACTCTTTTTTCTCTTCTTCTTTTTTCCCAAACATCTCTTTTATCTTATCTTTCATCGATTTCTTCCTTTCTCTCAATCTGATTTTGATTTATTACTTTATTAACCTCTTGAGTTACATATTTTATAAGTCCCATTGTCTTAGAGTAAGCCATTCTCTTAGGTCCTATTACTCCAATTACTCCTTGTGAATCTCCTATACTATAAGTTGAATACACAAAACTATAATCCTCTAGACCTCTTATTCCTAACTCATCTCCAAATACTACCTCTACTCTACCATCAGTAGTATTTCTTGTATTTATTATATGTTCAAATATTCCTCTGATATCTTTTCTTTGATTGAAAAGTTCTAGAGCTTCTGAAACCTCATTAACATGTTTATCTCTAAATATACTTGGTACATTATTAATAAATAGTTTTCCATCCTCTTCATAATGCTGTGCCACTTTAGGAATAAGTTTTTTCTTTCCTATTATGTAATCCTCTATATCTGTTTGAGTCAATTCCTCTAACTTCAATCTTTCATTTATCTCTTCAGCTAATTCTTGTAATTCCTCTTTAGTAATAGGTTCTTTCAAAATTAACTTTTTAGTCCTTACAGATCTATTTTCTAAAACAATTATAGCTACTATCATAAAATTATCTATATGGACCAACTCTATTTTTTTTACTCTCTCTATCATTACTGCTGGTTCCATAGCAATTCCTGCATAAGTAGTCAATTTTGAAAGTAATGTAGAAGTTTGTTGTAATAACATATCTAACTCATTTACACGATTTTCATAGGCTAATTCTATATTTTCTCTCTCCTGCTTTGTAAGTTTTTCAACTTTTAAAAGTTCATCAAGATAATATTTATATCCTTTATCAGTAGGTATTCTTCCAGAAGATGTATGAGTCTTAGCTATAAATCCCATATCTTCCAAATCAGCCATTACATTTCTGATAGTTGCTGACGAAAGGTCAATTCCATATTTTTTTACCAATGTCCTAGATCCTATAGTATCACCAAAATTAAGATAATAGTTTACTATAGCATTTAATACGAGTTTTTCTCTCTCTGTTATAGACATCTTTATCACCTTTTTGTTAGCACTCATTTATCAAGAGTGCTAATTCTTATAATGTAAATATATAACATTTTTCATTTTTTGTCAATAGTTTTTTAAATTTTTGCAGAATAAAGGGAGCTAAAATGATTTTTTACCATAATAGCTCCCTATTTAATTATATTTTTTTTAAAATATTCATTAGTTTTTTTATATCAATGGGCTTGGGAATATGATCATTCATTCCACAGTTTTTTGCCTTTTGAATATCATCTAAAAAAGTATTGGCAGACATTGCTATAATCTCTATATTTTTAGAATCCTCTCTTTCTAATTCTCTTATAACCTTAGTTGCCATATATCCATCCATAATTGGCATCTGAATATCCATCAAAATAAGCTTTATTTCTCCTACCTCAGAATTTTTAAAAATTTTTACTGCTTCTTCTCCATTATTTGCTACTATTACCTGTGCTTTAGCGAGAGTTAATAAATCATAAGCTATTTCACAATTTAATTCATTATCTTCTACAAGTAATATTTTTTTCCCACTTAAATCTATATCTTCTAATTTTTTTTCTTCTTCTATCTCTTCCTTAATTTCTTCTTTTTCTTGTTTTTCTATCTCAAGCTCTAATGTTACACATACAGTTGTTCCTTTTCCTATTTCACTTTTAATTTCTATATTTCCATTCAACATAGAAACTAAATTGTAGACTATAGACATCCCTAATCCTGTTCCTACTTCATTGCTTTTCTCTCGACTAAAAGGTTCATATATTTTTTTCAAAAACTCTTGAGATATTCCTATTCCATTATCTCTTACTTCTAACTGATAACTTTTTCTATCTTCTTTTTCATTTTTTAATTCTCTTGCTATAACTTCTATTTTTCCACCTTTAGGTGTATATTTTATTGCATTAGATACAATATTAGTAAAAATTCTCTGAAGAGAAACTGGATTTGCTTTTACATATTCATTATTGAAATTTTCATATTTTAAAATGTATTTTTGTTTTTTCTTCTTAGCTAATTCATAATATATTTGACTTAACTCATCAGTAAAAGTTTTTAAATTAAATTTTTCTATTCTTTCTATATAATTTTCATTTTCTATTTTACTCATATCTAATACTTGATTGACTAATTCTAAAAGAATATTACTAGCCTTTAAAACTTTGTTCAAACATTCATTTACTTTTATTTTATCTTCAAAATTTCTTTTAGCCATATTTGCCATTCCAATTATAGCATTGATAGGTGTTCTTATATCATGAGACATTCTTGAAAGAAAACTAGTTTTAGTAATATTAGCTTGTTTTGCAGCTTCATAAGCCTCTTTTAAAGTTTTAGTATTTTCTTCCTCTTTTCTTTTTCTTTCTGTTATATTTTTTAAAGTTATTATCAAATATCTATTTTTTATATTTTCTTTTTTAAAAAATATACTATATTCATACCAGTTATTTTTACTTTTTACTTCATCTACTTTTAAAACCTCTTTTTCTTTTAAAAATTTTTCTAAATTCTCTATAGAAAAATCTCTTTTCAATTTTTTTATCTCTTTTCCTTCAAAATATCTTTCTAGTATCTCTATAAACTCTTCATACCCAAGTTTTTTTTCAGATATACTGGAATCAAAAATAGACTTTAGTATACTTAACTCTTTTTTTTCTAAGTCCATTCTATAAATTCCATCATAAAGTTTTCCTAAAGAATTAGTAATATCTATATTTAACTCTTTTAACCATTCCTTTTCTTTTTTAGCTAATACTAATTCAGTTATATCTTGATGATAACCTAAAATACGAATCCCATTTTTATATTTTGAATCTAAATTTCCTCCACATCTTACATAAGTTTTTCCTTTTGTAGGACTTTTCCAACTATAACTTATTTCTACTTTTCCTAATTTTACTATATCTTTTATTGCATCATTAACTAATTGGCAATCTTTTTCTTCTATGTTATCAAACCATTTTATATATATTTCTTCTGGTGAATAGCTTTTATTAGTACCTAATAAATTCAGCATAATATCATTTCCATACATTCTTGGAAGCTTATTTTTTTCTATTTCTATAGTCCATATTCCTATCTCTGCTTCCTGTAAAATATTATGTATAACTTTCTCATTTATCATCTATATTTTCTCCTTTTAAAAGAGTTATATTCTCTACTATTCCTATTATTTTTCTCATACCATATTTATCTACAAAAGGATTTACAAGAGTAATTTTTTCCCAAATTTCTCCATATTTTTTGCTTCTTTTTTTCACAATACAAGAAACTCTTTTTTTCCCGCCTTTTATTTGAGAAAACATTCTAAGTAGTTCATCTTTTCCATCTTCAATAGTTAGGTTTTCTTCTAAAATTTTAGTTGTTATCTCATTATTTCCATCATATTCTTCTAAAAAATTTTTTTTATGTATAAATGATATTTTTTGGGTTTCATCATTATAGATAAAAACTACTATATTACTATTCTCTAAAGCTAATGTTAATAACTTTCTATCTATCTCTATCTCTTCTAATAATAATTTTTTCTCTTTATAATGATAATTAAGATTTGATAATAGTAATGTCAATAAGATTAAACTTCCACCAACTAATATTATTATTTTTTTTTCTTTTAATCCTACTATTGGTTCTAATGTTATCTTCCATTTACTATTTAATATTTCAACATCAAAACTTTTTGCAATTTCTGAAATTTTTCCTTTATTAGCTATTATCTTTTTTTCACTACCTAAATATGTTGAAATTTCATAGTTATAACTAACTAATTCATTAGCTACTATATTATTTATAAAACTAGGAAATTTTATAACAACTACACTAAAACCGATAAAATTCTCCTTGTTATTTTCTAAAACAAAAATAGGATTCCTAATAACTAATCCTTTTTTTCCTTGATATAAATCATAAGGTCCTGATAAAACAGTTTGTTTCTTCTCAATTGCTAATAAAGCTTCCTCTTTTCTATCAGCTCTTTCTAAAATATTTATTCCTAAAGTTCCAATATTTCCCTCTATAGGATAAGCATATTCAACCTTACCACCTTTTAAATAAAATATCCCTCTTATTTCATTATCTTGATAAAGAGAATAAAGAAACTTTGAAACTTTATAAAAAATTTCTTTTGAAACCTCTCCATTCCTAGCTATACTTACACCTTTTAAAAAATCGGTAACATCCTCTAATACCTCCATTTTTGCCTTTATTTTATTAGTTAAAATAATCCCTGCATCTTTAGCTTGAGCATCTAAAACTTTTTTTTGCTCATATAACTGAAAAAATATTACAACTAAACTAAATATTCCCCCTATAACCAATGTTTTGATATCAAATGGGAATCCTTTATTTTTTCTTCTTTCCTCCATTTTTTACTCCTTATATTTTATTCAATTTACAATATTCTCTCAATTTCTTATCTAATAAATTAAAATCAATAGGCTTTGATATATGTCCATTCATTCCGGCTAATGTTGTTGCTGCTATATCTTCAGGAAAAGCATTAGCTGTTACTGCTATTATTGGAATCGTTTTAGCATCCTTTCTATTTAATTTTCTAATTCTCTTTGCAGCTTCGCATCCATCTAACTCTGGCATTTGCATATCCATTAAAATAATATCTATACTTCCTTCTTTGGATTCTTCAAATTTTTGTACTGCTTCCATTCCGTTCCATGCTTGTATTATCTTAATCTCTTTCATTTGAAGTAATTCTGTTGCTATCTCCATATTAATCTCATTATCTTCAGCTAAAAGTATAGTCTTTCCTGCTAATGAAGTTTCAAAATCTTTTTTTTCTTTTATATCTATTTCTATTTTACTTTGAGATATCTCTAAAGGAAGAATTATCGAAACAGTTGTCCCCTTTCCAATCTCACTTATTATATCTATCTCTCCATCTAATTGAGTTACAAGATTTTTTACTATTGCCATTCCCAGTCCAGTTCCTTTTATTCCTTTAGCTCCAAATCTTGTTTCTCTTTCAAAAGGAAGAAATACCCTCTCCAAAAACTCCTTAGTCATTCCAAAACCAGTATCTTTTATTTCAAAACGAAAATTAGAATATATATCTCTTTTTATCTCTTCTATTGTTAAACTTATTTTATCTCCAACTCTTGTATATTTAAAAGCATTAGAAATAATATTATTTAAAATTTGACGTATCTTATTAAAATCTCCTATAACATGATTATGTTTAATCTTATATATTACTTCAAAATCTTTTTGCATTTTTTTAGCATCAACTTCAAATAATATTAAACTTTCTTCTATGCTTTCTTTCAATAAAAATTCTTCTTTATTTAATTCATATTTTCCAAAATCAGCTTTAGATAAATCTAAAATATCGTTTATTAAGTTTAATAATTGTTTACTTGAACTATTAATTTTTTCTAAATACCTTGCCACTTCATTTGGATTATTTATATGGGATTTTGCTAATTCAGATAATCCTATTATTCCATTTAAAGGAGTTCTCATATCATGTGACATATTTGAAAAAAATATATTTCTTGATTCCATATTTTTCTCCATAGTATTCAATGAATCTTTTAATAATTCAATATGTTCTAATTGTTGTTTTTTTTCATCATTAATCTCTTTAAAACATAAAATAACTTCATTAGTACTTAAAGATTCATCATAAAGTACCCTTACATTTACCCATCTATATTCATTTCCAAATTTTCTCTTAAAATCTCCACCAAAATCTCTAATTCTTCTTTTTACTAAATCTCTTATGCTTTCTATTGAAAATACCTTTTGAAATTCTTCTCTTGCTTCTAATTCTATTACATCAAGTAATATATCTAAAAACACTTGATAATTTCCCACTTGAGACAATAATTCCTTCATATATTCGGAACCTTTTAACATAAAATATTTTTCTTTTTTAAAATCAATACGATAAATTGCATAATATGAATTCCCTAAAATTCTTACAGCCTCATTTGTTTCCTCTATTTTTTTATTTAAACATATATCTCTATAATAGACTATTATCCCTACTATTACAAAAAGAATAAAACTTCCTATATAAAAATAATATAACTCTTTTACTTCACTTAAAAAAGTGACATAAGATATAGTCAGTATAGATATCCATCCATTTTTAGAAAGAGAATAATAAACTCCTCTTTTTTTACCTTGCATATCAATAGTAAAAGAATCAGCAACATCATGTTTCCCTTCTAAAATTTCTTCTAATACTTTTTGAATATATACTTTTATCTCTGCTTCACTATTTTTATTTTCATGTATACTATAAATTATATTTCCTTTTACATCACAAAGATAATAAGAACTTCCTACAGGTAATTCACTAATCTCCTCTTTCTCTGATAACTCATCTAAATATATATCAACAGCTAAAATATCATTCTTTTCATTTATTTTTTTGGCTACTGTAAATCCTATTTCACCTGTTCTAACATCTCGATAGGTATCTGTATATATAACATTTCCATTAGCTAGAATAGCTAAATTATACCATTCAGCTTTATCTACATCAAAAGTTTCATCCCCTTCCCAATAAGTTGCACCTATTATTTTCTTATTTATAGCTGCATATACTTCTACTTTCTTTGTATTTAGTTCTTGATTAATATAATCAGTATAATTTTTCATCCATTCTCTTAACTCTTTTTCGGTTCTATTCTTTTTAATTTGATCATCCAACCATATACTTGCAGTTCTAACAAACATATCATAATTTTCTATTTTTCCATTTTCTTTTATTAATAAATGCTCTGATACCTCTTCCCCCATTAATTGAATATTATCTAAAATTTTTTTTCTAACCATCATTAAAGAAATTATAGATAAAACTATAAAAAATAAAAGTATCGTTAATCCAAATAGTGCTCTTCTTCTAATATATTTTTTCACTTTTCCTTTCATTCCTTTACTCCATATATTTTATATACTCATAAAAATAGTATACTCTATCTCATATTTTCAGTCAATGTTTAAAATTCAATAACTAAATTCAGTTTAAATAAAAAAAAGAAACTATGTAATTTAAAATTTACAATAGCTTCTTTTTTAAATATTATTTTTTAAACATAATTTTTACTGTACTTCCTATCCCTATCTTACTTTCAACCTCTATATTAATATTTAGTATATTTGCTATCTTCTTTACAATAGAAAGTCCTAATCCATGGCTTCCTTCTTCTCTACTTCTTGCTTTATCTTCTCTATAAAATTTTTCAAAAATCTTATTTAAATTTTCTTCACTAATTCCTTTTCCTCTGTCAATTATTTCAATTATGATATTTTTATCTTTTTTTAAAATAATTGTTACTTTTTTCTTATTTCCATATTTTACAGCATTCTCTATTAAATTTATTAATAGTTGTTTTAGTAAAAAATTATCTGAAATTATAGTATATTCTTCAGAAATAATTATTTCTATCTCTTGAAATGGATACAAAATTTTTAAATCTTTAACTATATTTATTATTAAATCTTTTAAATTAATCTCTTCTTCATTTATATAATTCTCTTCATCCTTAGCTAAAAATAATAATTTATTTACTAAATTAGCCATATTCTTACTTTCTTCTCCTATTGCATCTAAACTTTCCTCTACTAACTCTTTATTTGAATATCCCCATCTTTTTATCAGATCTACATATCCACTTATTACAAAAATCGGAGTTTTTAACTCATGGGAAGCATTATTTACAAAATCTATCTGTTTTTGTGTCTGCTCTTTTAATCTTTTTAACATATTATTATATGAGATAATAACTCGCTGAAATTCATAGTATTCATTTTCTTTAAAATTTGTATCTAAACTTTCTAAATTTATCTCGTTAGTTAACCTCTGAAGTTCATTCAAAGAGAATGTAAATCTATTATAAAATCTTTTTGAAATAAAATAAGCTAATAAAGTTGTAAAAATTAAAATTAATGTAGATAGACCAATAATATTTAACATCAATTCTTTTTCGGTTTTTAAATTTTTTATAATATATACTTCTAAATTAGGATATTCTTTTATATTTATTTTTCTTTTTAAATATTGAAGATTATAATAACCATAATCTTTCACAATATCATAATAATCTTCATTCTCTACTTGTTTTAACTCATTTTCTGAATAACTTCTTGATAATATTTGTCCATTTAATTTAAAAATAATAGAACTTCCTAATATTTTAGGAGCTTCATCTAAGGCAGAATCAATTATATCATTTATTTTTCTACCACTCTCTAATTTTTCTTTAAACTCTTTTGTTTCATATTGCAAAAAACTATCGATGGCATATAAATCATCAGCAGAACTTCTCTTTATATATGCTTCAACAGTTATAAAAATCACTATACCTGAAAAAGTAAAAATTAAAATTAAAATCATATAGCTTTTTAAAAGCATTTTAGATATCTTTTTCATAAGAATCTCCTCTTTTAAGCTTTAACATATATCCAAATCCTCTAATATTTTGTATATATTTTTTATTTGGAGCTTCTATCTTTTTTCTTAGAGAATTTAAATATACGTCGACTATCTTCTCTTCTCCTTCAAAATCATATCCCCATATTTCTGTTATAATCTTTTCTCTTGAAATAGTTATCTCTCTATTTAAAATAAATAACTCCAACAATCTATATTCAGTTTTAGTTAGATATACTTTTCTTTTTTCTATGATCAGTTCTTTTTTAATAATATCTAAAACTAAATCTTCATATTTTAATTGATTAAGTTCTTGATAATCTTTCTTATTTCTTAAAGCAACTCTCATTCTAGCAAAAAGTTCCTCTATATTAAAAGGCTTAGTTATATAGTCATCAGCACCCATATCTAAAAGTTCAACTTTGCTTCTAATATTCTCTTTTGCAGTTAATACTATTATAGGTACATCTGAATTTTTTCTTAACTCCTTACAAACTTCCTCTCCTGAAATTTCAGGTAACATCAAGTCTAATAAAATTAAATCATATCTTATTAATTTAGCCTTTTCTAATCCCTCCTTTCCATCTTTAGCTAAACTTACTAAATATCCTTCATGTTCTAACTCCAATTGTAAAATTCTTCTTATTCTTAAATCATCTTCTATAATTAAAATATTCTTCATTTCTTCACCTCTTATATTATTTTAACATTTATAAGATAAAAATTTAAATAATTTAAAAGTTTTCTTTTGAGATAATTTTTGATTTACTATCTTTGCAATAATATAAGATAAAAAAATACTAAATAATATATCTGAAGTCCAATGATATGAAAGGTATATTCTACTAATTCCAACCATTCCTCCTATAAAAAATAAGATCAATTTTACAATTTTATTTTTTAAATTAAAACTCAAAAACCAAATTGTTGTAAATATAGTTATTGTATGTCCTGATGGAAAAGAATGATAACTAGAATTCCACAATAAATTATGTTCATATAAATATTTTAATCCATAAAACCTATCTGGAGAAAAACTAACATATGGTCTTTCTCTTCCTATTATTCTCTTTAAAATTGAAACCACTATTCCTGAACTCAAAAATGTATATATATTTCCTTTTATAAAAAAATAATACTTTTCTTTTTGTTTAGTATTTTTTATCATATAAATAAAAAACAATATCAAAATAATTTCAAAATATCCCTCTCCTAATTTAGTAATATTTTGGAAAAAAATATCTACTTTTTCTTTATCTAAATAATTATAAAATATACTCACATAATTATTTCCTATCAGTTTTGTTATTGTCGTATCTAATTTTAGAATAAAGTTATACATAAAATCACCTCAACATTATTTTAATAGTAAATAGTTAAGATTTTGTTAATTTTACTTTTTTATACTAATTTTAACTTTTCTATACTATAATGAATATGTTAATACTAATCACTTAGGAGGAAAAATGTCTACTAAACTATTATTAAAAAAATTTCTTCAAGCTTCTAAGATTTTAAACACTTGGCAAAAAGACGGGCTTCAAGATTTTAAAAATTATGATTTTTTTGAAGAAATTACATTAAATTATTCTGATAGCAATTTTATTACTTTATTTAAAAAAAATTTTTTTACTATTCTTATGTTAAGCCTTATAAATGAAAGTAATATTCCTAAATCTAGGATTATCTCCTATGGAAAAATAATCATATTTTTAAGGCAGATAATAACTTCTGTTGATAATATTTTAGATGATGAAAAAAAAGGAAATATTTTTATAAACTCTCTTAATAATCCATTAGTAGAAAATAGTTTTATTTCTCTTATTACACAAGAACTTCTGACTAAAGAAATTTTAAAATTAAATTGTAATAATAAAAAAATTAATGCCATTCTTTTAGAAGAAATTTACTCAATTGCAAAAGGCGAAAGCATTAGAAAAAGAGAATTTTACCAAAAATATCCTTCTTCTGATTTTATTATTGAAAATGTTCATAAACAAATTGGTGGGAAATTATTAGAAATAAGCTTAACAGTTCCAAAACTAGTTGAAAGTAATTTAAAGATATCTGAATTTAGTGATGGATTATTTATCATAGGAATGAGCTTACAGGCTCTTGATGATTTTTTTGATATGGAAGAAGATTTTAAAGAAAATAATATAAATCTTGCTACTGCTAAGTATTTTGAAATTTTTAAAATAGAAGATTTTCAAATTGATTTTAAAAATCTTGATATAATTTTTACTGAAAAATATCTAAGTAATACTATAGACATAGCTTATATCGGTTTCTCTAAATTACAAAATGCAGGTTTTCCAATAAATTTAAAAGAAGTTAAGTTTATTTTAAAAAAATTATTTATTTTAAGAGGATTAAAAAATTATGTACATTATATTAAGTGATGTCCTATGAAAAAAATTATATTTTTATTTATTTTTCTTAGTTTTAATATATTTAGCCAAGAAATTCATGACCCCTATATAGGATATTGGCTTCTGCCAAATCAAAAAGTTATTATAGAAATTCAAAAAAGAGAAAATGAGTATATTGGTCATGTACGTTGGCTAAAGGATTTTAAATATCCTGTTGGAGATAAAATGGAGGGTATGGAACAAATTGATAGAAATAATCCAAATCCAATCCTCAGAAACAGAAAAGTTCTTAACTTACAAGTTATTGGTAAATTAATTAAAAATGAAAAAAATCAATTAGTTAATGGCTGGGTATATGACTCTTGGAATGGAAAAACTTACTATGGTTCTGCTACTATTTTAGATAATAAAACTTTGAAATTAAAGGGCAGTATTGATAAATTTGGCATATTATCTTATTCTTTTAAAATAAAAAAAGTTAATTTAAAGGATTATTTATAGAATAATATTCTTATTTCTTGATTAAACATAAATTATATGCTATTTTATTAATATATTTTTATTGTGGAGGTTATGATGAAAAATCTTAATTTATTAATAAAACCAGCCTCTAGTACTTGCAATTTACAATGTAAATATTGTTTTTATTATGATGTGGCTGACAATAGAGAAATTAAAAATTATGGAATAATGGATGATGAAACACTTGAAAATATGGTAAAAAAAGTCTTTGAGGAAGTAGAATATCAAGTTAATTTTGCTTTTCAAGGAGGAGAACCTACAACAGCTGGAATAGAATATTTTGAAAAATTTCATTTTTTTGTAGAAAAATATAATACTAAAAAAATTCATGTCACTTTTGCTCTTCAAACTAACGGAACACTAATAAATAAAAAATGGGTTACTTTTTTTAAAAAATATAACTATCTAATAGGAATATCTTTAGATGGAAATAAAGATATTCATGATACCTTTAGATTGGATAAAAAAAATAATGGAACTTTTTCTCAAATTTCTAAAAATATAAAACTTTTAAAAAAAGAAGGAATAGAATTTAATATTTTAACTGTTATAAATAAACTCACTGCTCAAAATGGAAAACTCATTTATAATTTTTATAAAAATAATGGATTTAGATATTTCCAATTTATTCCATGTCTAGATGCTCTTTATGATACAGAAAAAAAAGATTTTACTCTTACAGCAGAGGATTATGGTAATTTTTTAAATGATACTTTTGAATTGTGGTATCAAGATATAATGAGTGGAAAGAGAATAAGTGTGAGATATTTTGATAATATAATAAAGATTATTTTAGGAGAACAGCCAGAAGCTTGTGATATGGTTGGACATTGTAATATAAATGCTATTATTGAAGCTGATGGAAGTATTTATCCTTGTGACTTTTATGTTTTAGATGAATATAAATTAGGAAATATCAATAATTCATCATATACAAACCTTTTTAACACTAAAGTTGAACAAGATTTTTTACACTCTTCTCTAACTATACATAGTAGTTGTAAAATGTGTCCATATTTTAAAATTTGCCGTGGTGGATGTAGACGTCATAAAAATTTAGATAAGAATAATGAATATAAAAATAGATTTTGTCACAGTTATCAAATGTTTTTTGAAAAAAATATAGATAAACTTTTAAAAATAACTAATTTCATAATTAAAACTAGAAATACATCAAAAAATTATAACTAAGATTATATTTTTTCTTCTTAATTATTTAAAAAACTAAAATTTTCCATTCACTTTATTCACTAAGGATTGACTATTAAGAGTTGATCCTTAGTATATTTTATTTTTTAATATACTAAAAAATAAAACAATCATTAAATTTAATTTAATGATTGTTTATCTTTCATAAATATAATTTTTTAAACTTTTAATCAATTATCTTTTTTTAGCTTCTTCGAACTTTGCCCATACTCCAGCTTTAACTAAAATTGATTTTACAGTTCTAGTTGGTTGAGCTCCATTTAATAAGAATTTTACTATTTCTTCCTCTTTTAATACTACTCTAGAGTCTTCTAATGGGAAGTAGTTTCCTAAATAAGCAACTGCTTTACCATCTCTTTTTGATAATGCTTCCATAGCTACAACTCTATAAGAAGGTCTTTTTTTGTCTCCTAATCTAGTTAATCTTAATTTTAACATAAATTTCACGTCTCCTTTTATTATTTATATTTTAATCTTTAAATTATTTATTAATTTTTAGAATGGAAATTTTCCACCCTTTCCACCTTTAAATCCACCAAATGATGGTAATGAAGGCATTTTTCCACCACTGAACATTTTCATCATAGCTTTCATTTGCTCAAATTGCTTTAAAAGTCTATTTATATCTGCTACCTCTGTTCCACTTCCTTTAGCAATTCTTTGCTTTCTGCTAGCTTTTAATATTTCAGGTTTCTTTCTTTCCTCTTTAGTCATAGATTGAATTATCGCTTCTACCTTTTTCATCTCTTTTTCAGCAGGAGCTAAATCTCCAATCTGTCCCATACCTGGTATCATTTTTAAAATACTTCCTAACGAACCAAGTTTTTTAATATTTTGTAGTTGTTTTAAGAAATCATCTAAATCAAATTTTTGAGTTCTGATTTTTTCTTCTAGTGATTTTGCATCTTCTTCATCTATTGCACTTTGTGCTTTTTCAACTAATGATACAACATCTCCCATTCCTAATATTCTTGAAACAAGTCTTTCTGGATGGAAAAGCTCTATATCATCAATTTTCTCTCCAACTCCTACAAATTTTATAGGTTTTCCTACAACTGCTTTTATTGAAAGAGCAGCTCCTCCTCTAGTATCTCCATCTAATTTTGTAAGTACTACTCCATCTATATTTAACACATTATTAAATGACTCTGCTAAATTTACAGCATCTTGTCCTATCATAGCATCTACTACTAATAGTATCTCTTGTGGTCTAGTTAATCTCTTTATCTCTTTTAACTCATCCATAAGCTTTTCATCTATATGAAGTCTTCCTGCTGTATCTATTATCATATAAGTAGAACCTAATTCTTTAGCCTTGGCAAGTCCTCTTTCACAAATTCCAACAGCATCCTGATGATTTTCTTCTGAATAAACTTCTATTCCTGTTTGTTCTCCTAAAACTTGTAATTGTTTGATAGCTGCTGGCCTATATACGTCAGCTCCTACCATAAGAACTTTTTCACCTTGTTTTTTTAAGTAGTTACCAAGTTTAGCAGCAAAAGTAGTTTTTCCTGCTCCTTGCAATCCTGCAAGCATAAGTACAGTAGGATTTCTTACTCCCTTAGTAAGTCTAGCATTAGTTCCACCTAAAAGTTCTACCAATTCATCATTTACTATTTTTATAAACTGTTGCCCTGGATTTATTCCTTTTAATACATCAGTTCCAATAGCTTTTTCTTGAATTTTTGCTGTAAAATCTTTTACAACTTTATAGTTAACATCCGCTTCTAAAAGGGACATTTTTACCTCTCTAAGAGCATCTTTGATATTACTTTCACTTAGTTTTCCATGACCTCTAACTTTTTTAAAAATTTCTTGAAATCTAGAACCTAAATTATCTAACATACTACACCTCAACTAAAATAGCTTTTCTATTATCTCATCTAGTCTTTCTTTCTTGAAATCCTCTTTCAAGCTTAAGAGTTCATTATATACTCTTCTTTCTCTTTCATGAAATCCTAGCTTCTCTTCATATTCTCTCAGTTGTTTTATTCCTCTTTTTATATTATCATATACCGCCTGTCTACTAACACCATTATTTTTAGCTATCTCCGAAAGAGATAAGTCTTCTTCAAAATGATTGATTAAATACTCTTTTTGCTTATCACTTAACAGATTTCTATAATAATCTAATAGAGTTGAAACTTCTAAAAACTCATCTAATTCCATTATATCACCAGCATATTATATAAAATTTTCCAAAAACTGTCAAGTGTTTTTTCTTTACAATTTTGATTTTTTAATATTATATATCCCTATATAAAAAGAACTGTTACACTTATATTGTAACAGTTCTTTTCTTCTTATTTTAAATTTTTAATTCTAATTTTTCTCCATATCTAAGTTTATTTCTCATTCCTTGAATAATATTATCAAGCTTAGTTAGATCTTCTAATATTCCTCTCTCATCTTCTGTTATATTCATAATTTTATGGATACCTCCATTATTTATAACTATTCTCTTATCCCCCATAAGAGCAAGCAAAGGATCGTGAGTAGCCATCAATACTATTTTTTCTTCCCCTACAAGTAGATCTAAAGCTTTTTTTCTATCTATACCAGCATTCTCTATCTCATCTATAAGTACTATTGGAGAAGTACTCAATATAGCTGTGTCCGCTATCATCAGTGCCCTTGATTGTCCTCCACTTAAACTTGTAATTGGGGCATCTATTTTGAATTTTTCTCCAGCTAATTCATTAGCTTTTTCAAAAATTCTCTCTATTACACTCTCTTCATTCTCAACCATTCTACTCTTAGCATGAAGTTCTAAAAATTCATAAACACTTAAGTCCATTACAAAGTTCATATTTTGAGAAAGTTGAGCTACTAACTTATTACTTGATGAAAATCTACTCTTCTTATCTAAAGGTTTCCCATTCACTAATATAGTTCTTTTAGTTGGAGTATCTCCTTGAGCTCCCCACTCTATATCTGCTAACAATCTACTTTTCCCACTTCCTGTTGGGCCAACTATTGAGATTATCTCACCCTTACGAATAGTAAACTCTCCAAACTCCTCTTTTTCTCCAAACTTATTTATTCCAGCTAAAATTGTCATCTCCTCTATACTATTATCTTCTATCCCTAGTATCTCTACCATTTGATTGACAAATTCAACTAAATTTTCTATAAATTTCTCTCTATCTAATGATTTTTCTTCTAAAATAACTTCATCATAACTATTTAAAATCTCTTCTATATTTTTATTTAACTCTATCTCTATCTGGTTATCTTTTAAAAATTCTTCTATAAAAGGATATTTTTCAACAATATTTTTTAAATTACTTTTCAATAAAAATTTTTTACTTACCACAACTTCCTCCTTTACAAGAAGAGCTTAAATCTATCTTTCTAACATTTCCCATTTGATGCTCTTCCCCAATTCTAGTCTCCCCTAAACAGTAAGAACATAGAGCCGATGGCATAGAGAATCTTAAACTTTTTCCTTTTAAACTTTCCAAACTATCATCTTCATCATAGATAAGAGTTCCAAACTCATAAGCCCCCTGTCCATTAAGTCCATTTACATGCATAATAGTAGCCTTAGGATTAACAGACATAACTCTTGAGGCAAAAACCTCTCTCTCTGCTTGAGACACTATATCCCCCTTTGTTATCACTACTATATCGGCACTCTTTAACATTGGTCCTATTTTTTTAGGAGTATTTACACCACTTAAATTATCTATTACACATACAGCCTTTATATCCTTTATATACGGCGAACATCTATTACATAATCCAGCACTCTCTGTAATAAGTATATCTAATTTTTCCTCTACTCCCCATTTTACAACCTCTTCAATATTACTTACAAAATAGTGATCTGGACATAGAGAACCTGATAAGCCTTTTCTAACCGGAACTCCTATTTTCTCGTAAAGTTTATCATCATCTGTATACAAACAATCAAACTTTACTACTCCTACTCTTATTCCTCTTTGTTTAAAACTCTCTATTGTTTTAATTATTAAAGATGTTTTCCCTGATGATGGTGGTCCTGATATTGTTATTAAGTTCATCTTACTCCTCCTCACTCGCTCTAAAGAATATCTCCTTTGTTTTTTCCAATATTTCACCTATATTGTTGTTGTGGATATACTCCCAACCACACCACATAAATTTCTTTCCTTCTATTCTATTATCTACATTTGGATTTACAGTAGGAAATAATCCTTGATGAGAAAATACTGCTCCTACCTCTTCTCCTGCTAAATAATCTACAAGTTTTTTTATCTTTTCAGCTTTATCCTTTTTAGTAAGCATAAATATTGGAGAAATTGCAGCCCCATCATTTGGCCATACTGGTACCATTGGTCCATCAGCTTTTATCATCTTTGTAAAGAAATATGGCATAATAGTAACTGTTGGGGTATTAGTCTTCATTTTATCTGATTTTACCATTTGAGATGGATGTAAATTTTCTAACAATGCTCTTCCTAAATTTGCTACTCCCTCTTCTCCATAGTTTTTATTAATATTTATTAAAATAGAATTGAATAAATCAAAATCTGATATTGGTAAACTTACAGATTTTCTAAATTCTGGTTTTAATAAGTCTGCCCAAGATTTTGGCATCTCTCTATCTCCAAGCATATTCTTATTTACTAAAAATACAGCTGGTACTACTCCTAGCATAGAGTAATCTCCATCTGGCTCCTTTAAAGATATCTCTTCATTTTGGAAGTCTTTATTATATCTCTCTATACCTGTGATATCTTTAAATATATGCTCCTTTTTAAATTTACCCATAAGTTTCTCTTCAAAAAATAGATCAAAACCTGCTGATATAAATATATCTGCTAACTTCTCAGGATGATTAGCTTTTATCACATCATCTTTTAACCAATCTAATCCAGCCGATGCAGCTTTTAACTCATATTTTACCTTTATCTCTGGATTTTCTTCTAAAAATTTTGTAAATCCCTCTAATAACGGTATTCTAATTGGACAAGGAAGAAGTCCCATAACTGTTATTTCTTCATCTTCTACATTATTTTTTTTCATTGTGATATCTGCACTATCTCTATTTTGAGTTACATACTCATTTAACATCTCTATAAAAGTTTCAACATTTACTTTCTTAGTAAGTAAAGCATTTTTTAAGCTCAGCTTTCCTAACATATTTTTCATAGTTTCATTACTTAAATTTTTAAATCCCTTTGACTCTAAAAATTCAATACTCTCTGGATATTTTTCACATATATCTAATATTGTCATATTCTCATCTATATATCTCATAATTTCCTCCATTAATCTTTCCTATTTTCATATACATTATACTATATAATATAAAAAAAATCAGTAACATATGTTACTGAAATATAAAAAGACTATGAATAATATAATACTCATAGTCTTCAAAATAACTTCCTATACTTAAGCTTTTATTACTTTGTCATTTGAGTCCATAAATTTTAAGTACTCTTCTTTTGTCATTATAGGAGTAAAGTTTTTCAAGATTTCTTTTCCTTTTTCAGCATTATCAAATAATAAATCTACTACTGTTAAAGCTATAGCTTTTGCTGGAGCTAAATAAGCATATTCTTCATCTACTATTTGATATTCTCTTGTATGAAGAGCTCCTTTTATTCCTCCAAACATTGGATGTAAAGTAGGCATAATATGAGATACATCTCCAAAATCAAATGAACCTGTAAAATCTCCACCTTCTATAATATCTTCCGAAGTAAGTCCTATATACTCTAAATTTCCTCTTAAAACTTTCTCCATGCTATCATGTTTTAAAATTGGTAAATATCCTGGTATCTCTGTTATCTCAATCTCTGCCCCTACTGCCATAGCTCCTGCCATAAGTGCTCTATTTACTTTCATATTTGCATCTATCATACTCTCTATTGTTCTTGCTCTTACATAAGATTCCATTCTTACATCTGCTGGAACAACATTTACTATATCTCCACCTTTTGTAATAATTGGATGAAATCTTACTCTATCTGCTTCTTTAAATGTTTCTCTTTGAGCATGTACATTATTTATTGCCAACATAGCTGCATTTAAGGCATTTATCCCCTCATATGGAGCCGAACCTGCGTGAGCTTCCTTTCCTATAAATTTAACTTCTTTTCCTATAAATCCGTTACTTTCTGGAGCTGTTAATACTTTTTTATCTCCTGTATCTAATACATGAAACATCATAGCCATATCAACATCATCAAAAGCACCTTTTCTTATAAGTTCTTGCTTCCCACCAAAATATTTTATATGTTCATCTTTTCTTAATTGGTTTCTATAAGCTAATTCTACAAATTCTTCAGCTGGTGTTGCTATAAAATCTATCTTTCCATCTAATTCTTTATATACTCCTGATTTTATTAATCCTACTGCAGCACCTAACATTCCAGCTATCTGTACATTATGTCCACAAGTATGAGAAGCTCCTATTGAATTAGCATCACAATGATCTTTACAAGATATTCCATCTAACTCACCTAAAACTGCTACTTTTGGTCCTTCCTTTTCCTCATTTACTCTAGCTCTACATCCTGTATATGCTATTTTATCTTCAGTTTCTAATCCTAATTCATTTTTAAAAAATTCTCTTACTGTTTTAGTAGTTTCAAACTCTTTGTATCCAAATTCTGGATTATGATAAATTTTTCTTCCTACTTCTATAATACTATCTTTATTTTCTTCTATTGCCTTTATTACTCTCTCTTTTAATTCTTCTCTAGTCATTTTTTCCTCCTTAAATATCCCCTGTTATTGTTAATACTGTTTGAGCTATTAATGCACAAGCAAAGAATATTGTTATAAATACTATAACTGATATTAAAACTATTTTCCATGACATTCTTTTTAAATCATCAATTTTATTTCCTACTGATATTCCTGCAAATGCTAATAATGGAGTTGTTATTGATATAAAATCAATTTTTCCTACATATTCCATAAATTTTACTGACATAGGATTATATGGCATACTTAATAAAAATCCTAGTATTGTAACCCATCCAAATGCTGGGAATATTGACTTTGGAAATAATTCTCTAATCACCAAAGCCACCAACGCTACTAAAATTATTAATATTATTCCTGGAATTGATTCTATCATAGATATTCCTAATCCTACTCTTTGCGTTAACAACACTAGTATTCCTGCTATTATTAATAACCCTGTATTTCTTTTCATTCTTTCCATATTTATTGCCATATTATTTCCCTCCCTTACCTTTTCCTAAAATTGGTTCTAATATTGCATACATTTTATTTGTTAAAGGTAAAGTTATAAAAATTAAAAAGTTTACTCCTGTTATTCCTGATAACATATTACTCGTAGCCGCATAAGCAAGTATTGTATCTTTCATCTCAACTGGTGCTACTTCTGTCAAGGCTGCTGCGGCTGCTGTCATCATACTTCCACTTCCAACACCACATGCCATTCCTAATGCATATGGATGAATTCCTGAGTAAATAGAAACAGAACCTAAAATTCCAAAAATAATCGTTCCTATTACTGTTCCAATTAAATAAGTTCCTAAAACACCATTTCCTTCTGGAGAATCTATTCCATATTTTTCACCTATAACTCCTAATGATGGCTCTCTACTTATGCTTGATGTTGCCCCTATTGCTTCTCTTTTCATTCCTAGAATTAAAGCTAAAGGTAATGCTACAATAGGCGACAATAAATGTCCTGTTTCTTGAGCTAAAAAAGCTGGTCCTGCTGATAATATTTTTTGAATATTTGGTCCTGCTAATGTTCCATACTTTACTCCTAAAATTAAAAGTCCCATTCCTACTAATTCACCAGCCCATTTTATTTCTGGTAAATCTATCGCTTTTTTCAAAGCAACTATTTTTTTCCCTAATAAATCTGGAGTAATTAATGTCCCTATTACAACTGCATATAACATAGGGAATAAAATAACATTTACTTTCCATACTGGTATTGAGATTTTTCCAATTGATTCTGTTATAATTACTATTAAAGCAGAAACAATTGTTACTTTCATTAAAGATTTTTCCATATTCCACCTCTCATTAATTAAAGTCAAGTCCTTAATAGGACTTTAATTTATATAACTTAATATAACACTTATTTTTCAAAAAGTCAAACTTTTTATTCTATTTTAAATTATTTTTAACTTTTTTAAAACATTATTAATTTTGTATAGTTTGAGGATATTAAAATTTATAAAGTAACATATAACAAAAGAGAAAATTTATCATTAAAAAATTTGATAAATTTTCTCTTTTTAACTTAAATTTTAAATTTTATAATTCTTCTTGGTCTTCCTGCTGTTACTGAATTTTCTACTTGGACACTTTCAGCATAATCTTTTTCAATAATCTTCTTTACTATTCTATTCACACTTCTTGGGGTAATATTTAAAATTTTTGCTATTTCTATACTTGTAAAACTATCTTTTTTTTGTTTTTTTATCATCCCTTTTATCTTTTCTAAATAAATAGGACTTATCCCTATCTCATCAGCTATATTTTTTATTTTTTCATCTGATACACTTTTATACTCAAGTTCTTCAACCTTTAATAAAGGTCCTCTTATTTTCTCTCCATTAGAATAAAATATTTTCCCTTCTTGATTCAAACTCAATTTTAATGCTACTCTAGCATTTTTTTCCGCTTGAAATATTGTATGCCCTTCTCCTATACCAATTAATAATTTTTCACCTATTTTTTCAAAATCTTCTTTTAAGTTTAAAATAACTTTTAAATTTTCCTTACTTTTCAACATTTCTATATTAGATATAATCATATATTCTTTATTATCGGAAACTTGTATTTTACCTTCTACCTCTTTACTATATTCTAATAATTTTTTCTCTAATTTTAATTTATTTTCTAAATTATTATCCAAACTACTTTTTATTGAATCTATTTTTATTATCTCTATTCCTATTTTATCTTTCCTATTATTTGTTAACTCTATTCTATTTAAAAGAGTTTTAAATTCACTTTCTATTTCTATATTTGTTGCTTGTATTCTATACACTGGTATTTTCTTTTCTTTTAGTACATTATAAATATATCCAAAAGCTGTAAATATGCAATCTATTTCTCTATTTTCATAAGATTTTAAATATTCCTCTAAATATTCTTCCTCTGTTTTTTGTATTTCGTATTTTTGATAAAAAATTTTCTCTAATTTTATATCAAATTCATTTATTACATTTAATAAAGTTTCTTTTTCTACTACATCTATTCCTAATTTTAAATTTAATATATTATGCCTTTTTTCCTTTAATTCCCAAAAACTTTTTATCAACCCTATACTTCCACGTCTTGTATATACCACTGGTTTATCTAATTCTATTTCATTATCATTCACAAGGGCATAATATACTCCTATTCCTGTTAAATATATCCCATCAATTTCATCTTTAATACCTTTTATAATCTTTAACATTTTTTCTATTTTATCTTCTTTTTTTAATATAAACTCTATATCCGTATATTTTTTTTCTAGTGTATTATATATTTTATCTACTGAATCTGCTGCTCCTACTATTGCTATTTTCATTCTATCCCTCTATTTTCTATTTTTCTTATTATATCATTTTTTTATAAATAAAAAAAGAGAGGAAAAAACTCTCTTTTCCTCTCATAAATATTTTTTATTAAATCTCTCTGATGTGAATATTTTGACTTCTATCTGGTCCTACTGATACAACAGATATTGGGCATCCAACAATCTCTTCAATTCTCTTTAAATACTTCTTACAATTTTCTGGTAAATCATCATAACATTTTACTTGAGTTATATCTTCATCCCATCCAGGTAACTCTTCATATACAGGTTTTGCTCTATATAACATTTCAGTATCTGCTGGCATAAATTCATAAATCTCTCCATCTACTTCATAAGCAGTACAAATTTTTAAAGTTCCTAATCCACTTAATACATCTATCTTAGTAATAACTATATCTGTAAGACCATTTATCATTGTAGCGTATTTTCCTACTACTAAGTCTAACCAACCACATCTTCTTGGTCTACCAGTTACAGCACCATACTCTCCACCAAGTTGTCTTACTTTCTCTCCAAATTCTCCATGTAATTCAGTTACAAAAGGACCTTCTCCAACTCTTGTAGTATAAGCTTTCATAACTCCAATTCCTTTGTCTATCTTTCTAGGTGATACTCCAGCTCCTGTAGTAACTCCTCCTGTAGTTGGTGAAGATGAAGTTACAAATGGATATGTTCCATAGTTAATATCTAGCATTAGTGCTTGTGCGCCCTCAAATAAAACTAACTTATCTTCATCAAGAGCTTTATTTACTACAGGGATAGTATCAATTATTCTATGTCTTATTTTATTTGCATATTCAGTATAATCAGCTAGTATCTTATCATAGTCTAATGGTTCAGCTCCATAGATTTTTGTTATTATTTCATTTTTGGCTTCTAAATTATATTTTAATTTTTTAGCAAATTTATCCATATCTAATAGGTCTACCATTCTGATTCCATCTCTCCAGATTTTATCAGCATAACATGGTCCTATTCCCTTTTTAGTAGTTCCTATTTTCATCTCTCCAGCATTTGCTTCTTTTAATTCATCTAATTTTACATGATAAGGCATAATAACATGTGCTCTATCACTTATTAAAACATGGTCTGTTCTAGCTCCTCTAGTCTCTAATGATGCTAACTCATCTAATAATACTTTTGGATCTACTACAACTCCTGGTCCTATTATACAAGTTCCACCATGTAATACTCCTGAAGGTAAAAGTTTTAATATAAATTTCTCTCCATTTACTACTACAGTGTGTCCTGCATTGTTTCCACCTTGGAATCTTACAACGTAATCAGCTCTATCTGCTAATACATCTATAATTTTTCCCTTTCCTTCGTCACCCCATTGAGTTCCTACTACTACATATCCAGCCATTATTACCTCCTACTAGCTTACTTTATTTTTTCAATTTCAATATAGTTAATATTTTTATTATGCTTACATAAAAATAGTTGTTCAAATTCTGTTTTTATATTATCTACAGCTTTTTCACTCTTATGTAAGTCTGGAGTATGATATACCACTCTATATCCATCTAAACTTTCTACCAAATCAATTACATCTTGGTAATATTTATCATGGTCAGTTTTAAAGTAAAACATTCCACCTTTTTTCAATATTACATCTAAAGTTTTGAAAAAACTCTCTTGCACAACTCTATTTTTCTCATTTTCTTCCCAAGGGTCTGGAAAGTTTACATAGATACCATCAACTTCATTTTCAGCCACAAACTCAAGTATCTCTTCTCCTCTTCTTCTTAAGAAAAGTGCATTTGTAGAACCATCTCTTTTTACTTTTACAGCTGATAGTACAAGCCTTTTAAATCTAAGTTCTAATCCTATATGATTTCTCTCAGGATATCTCTTTGCCATTCCTTGTGCAAAATTTCCACTACCTGAACCTATCTCTAAGTATATAGGATTGTTATTCCCAAAGAATTCATGCCATTTTCCCTTATAAGAGTCCATTATTTTCTTATCATATATGATATACTCTGGATATTCTAAAAGCTTAAACATATATGGATTATAATTTTTTCTTGGACTTTTAAAAAAATGGCTCCATAGATTTTCTCTTAAATCTTCCATTTTTCCTCCATTTATATTAATTTTTTTATTCTCTCTACAATCTTATCTGCTGTTCTATTATTTTTCTCAAATAGCTCTCTTATTTTTTCAGAAGAACTTTCTTGTTTTATACCTATCTCTTTAATAGCTTCTAAAAACTCATTCACATTAGTTACTTTATAACCTAATCCTAACTCTAATATCTCTCTAGATATCTCTTTTACATTTTGTAAATATGGACCAAATATAGGAGTCTTTCCATAAAATAGTGGTTCAAGTAAACTATGTCCCCCTATATTTACTAAAGTTCCTCCTACAAAAGCTATATCTGTAATAGAATATATCTTTCTCAATATTCCTATTTTATCTACAATAATTATATCAGTTTTTTCTTTCTTACTCTCTAGCTCACTATATTTTTTATAACTAAAGCCATACTCTTTTATAATCTCTTCTATCTTAGGAGTTCTCTCTATATGTCTAGGGACTAAAACCAATAATGTATTTTTTAGATTTTTAAATGTATCAAGTAAAATTTCATACTCTCCACTTCTACTACTTCCTGCAGTAAAAACTTTTCTACTATCTACATTAAATAAACTTTGTAACTCTTTTCTCTCCTCATCACTATACTTTTGAAAAGATATATCAAATTTTAAATTTCCAAGAGTTTCTACTCTACTTTTTTCAGCACCTATCTCTATTATTCTTCTACTATCTTCATCACTTTGCATATAAAATCTATCTACATACAAAAATATTTTTTTTAAATAACTAGATAGTTTTTGATACCTCTTAAAGCTCCTATCAGAAATTCTTCCATTTACTATAATAACTTTAGATTTTTTCCCAATCTCTGTTATTAAATTTGGCCAAATCTCTGTTTCCACTAAAATCAATAGATTTAACTTTATTCTCTTTAAAATATCTAAAATATTTTTTCTATCATCTAATGGAAAATAAAAAATATCTACTCTCTCATTTTTTACAAATTTATCTCTGGCTACTCCTATTCCAGTGTCAGTAAACATAGTCAGAAGTATTCTCTCTTTTCTATTATCTAAAAGTTTTTTTATTAGAGTTTCAGAAAGATTTATCTCTCCTACTGATGAACAGTGTACCCATATATACTCTTCTTTTTTTAGTGAAGAAAAATCTTGTTTCAATCTTTTTTTTAAGAACTCTCCCTTTTTTCCACCTATCATCATTAAAATTAGAATAAAAGGTTGTAATATCCTTCTAATTATTTGATAAAACATTTTAAGCTCCTATTTTTTCATCTATATATTTAGAAATAACCTCTACTACCTCATCAATACTCATAGTACTACTATCTATCTCATGAGCATCTTCAGCTTTTTTTAGAGGACTCTCCTTTCTAGTAGAGTCTATAAAATCTCTCTCTTTAATAGATGCTAATACTGATTCATAATCAGCCTCTACTCCTTTTTCTTCATACTCCTTAAGTCTTCTTTTGGCTCTTTCCTCTGGAGAAGCTACTAAATATATCTTTACATCTCCACTTGGAAATACTACTGTACCTATATCTCTACCATCTAAGATAACACTCTTTCCTTTGCTTATTTCTCTTTGTAAATCTACAAGTTTTACTCTTACCTCTTTTATTGCAGACACTGGAGATACTATTGCACTTACTCTAGGAGTTCTTATCTCATCAGAAACATCTTTTCCATTTAGAAAAAATTGATTTCCTACAATATCTAACTTTGTATTTTTAAGCATAGTTTCAATAGCTTTGCTATCTTGTAAGTCAATACTATTCTCTAAAGCATAAAGGGCTATCATTCTATACATAGCTCCAGTATCTAGATATGTAAATCCATACTTCTTAGCAATTATTTTAGCTATTGTACTCTTTCCACTTCCAGCAGGTCCATCTACTGTAACTATAAACTCTTTCATTTTCCCTCCTAATTATGCTTTTATAAGCATAGCTCTCCACTCTTTATCAGCTTTTATCTCTTCTACTGTAAATCCTAAACTCTCTACTTCTCTTTTTAATAACTCACATTTATCTTCAATAATTCCAGAGAAGATAATCTTTCCATTTGGTTTTACAACCTTTGAAATATCATGTAAAAGTATAAGTAGTACATCAGCTAGAATATTAGCCACAACTACATCAAATTTCTTATTCTCAACAACAGAGATTAAATCTCCTTTATAAACTTTAGCTTTCTCTTCACTAATTTTATTTAATTCAAGATTTTCTTTAGCTGATTCAACTGCTAATTCATCTATATCAGTTCCATATATTTCACTAGCTCCAAGTCTATCAGCTGCAATCATAAGTATTCCAGAACCTGTTCCTACATCTATTACACTATCTCCTTCAGAGATATTCTCTTCCATAAGTTTTAAACATAGTGAAGTAGTAGGGTGTGAACCTGTACCAAAAGCTCTTCCTGGATCTAATTCTATTATAAGTTCATCAACTTCTGGAGTATACTCTCTCCAAGTAGGTTTTACTACAAATTTTTCACTTACTTTTTCTGGGAATAAATATTTTTTCCAGCTATTTTGATAGTCTTCTTCATCATACTCATAAAAATCAACTGTATAGATTATATCATCTCTATCAGCAAATTTTTCTTCAAAAGTAGATAGTATTGCCATCTTTCTCTTTTCAGCATAAGGATTTAATGGAAAGTAAGCAGAAATAGCATGGTCTACCATTAAAAATTCCTTCTCATTTTTATAAAAATCTAACGGATTTTTACTTTTCATTGGTTCTTCTATCTTTAATCCAGTTACTCCAAACCCATAAAATATATCTGAAATCTCTTTAGTAGCTCTCTCTATATCATCACTTTCATATATTACTTTTATCTCTACTACTTTCATTCTTCACTCCTTATAAATATGATATCTCCATAAGTGTTTTACTAATTCTCTCTATTTTTTTACACTCTCCAGTTTCCTCATCTAGCTCTATATCCAATCCACAAAGTCTTTCATTTCCTTCTGCTATCTCAAATCTTTGAGGAAGAGAGTTTAAAAATTTTGGTAATACAGATTGAACTTTCATTCCTATTACTCCATTTTCTGAACCTGTCATTCCAACATCTGTAATATACCCTGTTCCCTCTGGTAAAATTCTCTCATCAGCTGTCTGTATATGTGTATGAGTTCCAAATACTACAGAAGCATAACCATCTAAATGCCAACCCATAGCAATTTTTTCTGATGTTGCTTCAGCATGAAAATCTACTATTATAAATTTTGTCTCTTTCCTAATCTCTTTTATTATCTCTTTAGCTTTTTTAAAAGGACAATCAATAGGTGCCATAAATACTCTTCCTTGAATAGATACTACTCCTATTTTATTTCCCTTTCTATCTTTTACTATTGTATATCCTTTACCTGGTGTATTTTCATCTGGATAGTTAGCTGGTCTTAAAACTCTATCACTTCTATCTAAGTATTCATATAGCTCTTTTTTATCCCAAATATGATTTCCACTAGTTATTACATCACAACCCCACTCTTGTAATTGGTCAGCTAATTTTGCTGTAAGTCCAAATCCAGCAGCAGCATTTTCTCCATTTACAATTATAAAGTCATACTCTTTTCCTTTTTTCTCTAAAAAAGTTTTTAAAGTCTCTCTTCCTGGGCTTCCAACTATATCTCCTACCACTAAAATTCTCATTAATTTCCCTCTTTCTATCAATAGGTTTTTACATTCAATTATATCATAAAACCCATAATTTTGTCCAAAAATTATTTAATTTTTTATTTATTTCTAAGCATATCCTTTCTTTTTTTGCCATAAAAAAATGTTAGTATATCTATAAAATAACTACTTAAAAGGAGGAATTTATGTACTTAAATTTTTTAAATTATTTTAGGGGATTTGCAATTTTTTTAATTGTTATGGGGCACTCTTTCTATATTACTAATTTTTTTAATCTTAGTAATCCCATAGGTAATCCATTTTTCAGAAAACTTTTTTTTACTATGACTACTGGAGGAACATCACTTTTTGTCTTTATATCTGGTTTTTTATTTCATCATATTTTCTATTCCAGAGGGTTCAACTTTAAAAAATTTATGAAAAATAAATTTAAAAATATTTTTCTCCCATACTTAATTATAATTACTCCTATTATAATGATTAGATTTCCGGAAACCCTTACAGAAAAATCTATAAATTTATCTGATATAATTAGATTAATACTTATGTATCTTTCTGGAGCCCTTCTTGATTCTACTTGGTATATCCCCTTTGCCTTTGTGCTTTTTATATCTTCTCCAATATTTATAAGATATATTGAAGCTAAAAAAGGAAAGATAGCTGTCATTATAATTGGACTTCTTATAGGAATGATAATACACAGACCTGCACACAATTTACATATCAATGTTATTCAGGCATTACTTTATTTTTCTCCAGCTTATTGTCTTGGAATATATACATCACAAAATAAAGAAAAACTTTTACCTTATTTAAAAAAATATAATTCTTTTATATTTTTACTTTGGGTAGGAATGGGAGTTTTTCAAGTACACATAAATAAATTTATGAATATGCATAAAGCTAATATGTTTGCTTATAATGGCATTGACTTAATGGGAATACAAAAAATAATAGTGTGTCTATTCTTTGTTGGTTTATTTTATAAAATTCAAGATAAAAAATGGATTTTTATAGAAAAACCACTATCGCTTTTAGCTGACTATAGCTTTCCTATATTTTTTATACATAATTACTTTATATTAATTACAAAGTATTTTTTAGAAAAGTATAACTTTACATTGAACTTTAGTTATTTAGGACTTATATTTTTTACAACTTATATCTGTATCTTATCTATGATTTTTACTAAAATTATTAAATTGATTTTCAAAAAGAATAGCCGAATGATAATAGGAGGATAAAATTAAAAGGGAGCTTTCGCTCCCTTTTTTTATTTAGCATAATCTACAGCTCTTGTTTCTCTAACTATTGTAACTTTAATTTGTCCTGGATATTGCATAGATTCCTCTATTTTCTTAGCAACATCTCTTGCCATCTTAGTAGCTTCATCATCTGACATAGCTTCTGGATTTACTATTATTCTAAGCTCTCTTCCTGCTTGAATTGCAAATGAAGATTCTACTCCAGAGAATGAATTTGCTATCTCTTCAAGACTTTCTAATCTCTTTAAGTAAGCTGTTAATGTTTCTCTTCTTGCTCCTGGTCTTGAAGCTGATACAGCATCTGCTGCTTGAACAATTATAGCTTCAACTGTTTCAAATTCTACTTCATTATGATGTGCCATTACAGCATTTAAAACATCTTGTTTTTCTCCAAATTTCTTTAAAAACTCTCCTCCTATAAGAGCATGTGAAGCTTCTATATCACTTTCCAACACCTTTCCAACATCATGTAAAAGACCTGCTCTCTTAGCAAGCTCAGTATCCGCACCTATTTCAGCTGCTAAATTAGCAGCTAATTTAGCTACTTCTATTGAGTGAGTTAAAACATTTTGTCCATAACTTGTTCTATATTTTAATCTTCCTAATGTTCTAATGATCTCTGGATGCATTCCTGGAATTCCTAATTCTATTAAAGCTCCTTCTCCAGCATCTACTATCTCTTTTTCTATCTCTTTTCTAGCTTTATTTACAACTTCTTCTATCTTACCTGGATGAATTCTTCCATCAGTAATTAATTTTTCAATAGCAAGTCTAGCTATCTCTCTCTTTACTCCATCAAAACTTGAAAGTACTACTGCTTCTGGAGTATCATCTATTATTATATCTACTCCTGTAAGTGCCTCAATAGCTCTAATATTTCTTCCTTCTCTTCCTATTATCCTACCTTTCATCTCATCATTTGGTAGATTTACAACAGATACAGTAGCATCTACTACATATTCAGCTGATGCCTTTCCTATTGCTGTTGATAATATTCTTCTTGAAATTCTATCTTTTTCATCTTCTAATTTATTTTCAAACTCTCTAATTGCAACAGCAGTTTCATGTGTTAGATCATCTCTTAATCTAGCTATTAGAATCTCTTTAGCTTCTGTTTTAGATAATCCTGAAATTCTTTCAAGTTCATCTTCTTGCTTTAATTTTATAGCTTCTATCTCTTCTTTTTTAGCTTCTAACTCTTCTGTTGTTTTTTCCAACTCTTGACTTTTTAACTCTAACTTTTCTATTTTATTATCAAGAGTCTCTTCTTTTTTTGTAAGTCTAGCTTCCTTTTGTAAAAGTTCGTTTTTAGCATTTTTTATCTCTTTTTCTGCTTCTTCTTTGATAGAATATGCATGTTCTTTTGCTTTTAATTCTATCTCTTTTCCTTTAGCTTGTGCATCTTTTTCTGCATTTTCTATTATTTCTTTTGCTTTTATTTTTGATTTAGTTACTTCATCTTCTAAATCGTTAAGTTCATTTATTTTTTTATCTATAACAGACTTTTTATATAGTATAGCAAATACTATTCCCAGTCCGATTATTATCAAACCTATACCTAATACTGTGCTCATAATTATTTCCTTTCTACATTTTATTTAAAATTAGCTACTGCCTCATCTTCTGTTTCATATATTTCGAATATTTCATCTAATCCTATCATTTCAAAAATAGTTTTAATATGTTCATTTAATTTTATTAATTTTATATCTCCACCCATTTCTTTTACTACTTTCAATTTTCCTCTTAAAATTCCCATAGCTAAGCTATTAATGTGAGTAACTTCTTCAAAGTCAATTATAAATTTTGTAGAATCTCCCTCTACTAATTTTGTAATTCTTTCTTTTAATTTTGGTGCTACTAATGCATCTAATTCCCCTACAACTTTTAATTCTTTAATCTCCCCTAAATTTTTTTCAAGTATTTCGAAATTGTTTACCATTTCTTACTCTGCCTCCTTAACTTTTTTCTCTACTCTAAATAGTGTTCCATTTAGTTTTTTTTCAATTTTAAAATCATCCGCAATGGCTCTTGCTATAAAAAGACCCATTCCACCCTCTTCTTTACTCAATTTCTCTTCATCAAATCCAACTCCATTATCCTCTACTACTAGTCGAATAATATCATTCGATTTCTGAATTTCTAAAATGATATCTCCAGGTTTATATTCATAACCATGTTCAACTACATTTGTTGAAAGTTCATCTACCACTGATAAAAGTTGAAATACATCCCTTTGACTTACTTGATGTAACTCTAAGTATGTTTTTACCATGGCTCTTATTAAAGATAAATTTTCTAAAGAAGAAGGTACAGTAATTTTTACCTCATTTGGCTTCATTATTATCTCCTTCTCTCTTTAAACTTTACTATTTTCCACTCCTCATTTTTTAATTGATACTCTACCTCATAATATATTGTTGAACTATGTATATTAAATCCAACTATATTTGTAGCTCTTTCACCTAAAAACTTGGGTTTTGAATTAAATATATTAACCTTTGAAAAATTTATATTTTGTATCTCATCTTTTACAAAATTATTTCTTATACTGGGAATAAGAGTTTTTTCTAAAAGTTCAGTCTCTCCTTTTTGAAGATTATTTTTTATATCCTCTATTAAAACTATTAGACTTTCTTTTTCCTTTAAAGTAATTTCCTCTCTTTTTCCAATATTAGAACAACTTGTTAAAAAAATCCCAAGAATCATCAAAATAAAAATTTTTTTCATTATAATATACACCATTCCTTATCACTATAAATAATACCATATCCATATATTTTTATCAAGAATTTAATTACTCAATTTCTATATTTAATTTTTTCACTACATCCTCTATTATCTCATTTTCAGATAATTCATCAAGGTTATACCAAATATATGTATGGTCATTTTTAAACCAAGTAAACTGTCTTTTGGCATATCTTCTAGAATTTTGTTTTATCTTATCTACTGCCTCTTCATAAGTTATCTCTCCTTTAAAATAATCTATAAATTCTGAGTAACCTATTATATTTATTTTTCTTAATATCTCTCCATATTTTTCATAGAGCTCTCTTACCTCTTTTTCTAATCCCTGCTCTATCATTATATCTACTCTCATATTTATTCTTTCATATAGTTTTTCTCTTCCTCTTTCAAGAGCAATTTTTAAGAAATCATAACTATTATTTTTTATATTTCTTTTAGAAAGAATAGAAAATTTTTCTCCTGTAAGCTTGTAAACTTCTAAAGCTCTCTCTACTCTTTTTTTATTATTTGGGTGTATCTCCTCTGCTCCTTCTGGGTCTACTTTTTTCAACTCTTCATAGAGTTCTTCAGAACTTTTTTGCATAAATTCTTCTCTCATCTTTGTATCTGAAGCTGGTAAGTCAGATAACCCTTCAGTGATAGAATTAATATAAAGCCCTGTTCCTCCAGTTAGAATAACAAATCTATCTTTTTTTTCTTCTTCTTTCAATATTCTATCTACATCTTTTTGGAAATCTCCAACACTATATTTTTTTATAGGCTCTAATATATCTAACATATAATGAGGAACTCCTTCCATTTCCTCAAATGTAATCTTAGCTGTTCCTATATCCATTCCTCTATATACTTGAGCTGAGTCAGCAGATATTATATCAGCATCTAATAACTTAGCTAATTTTATAGAAAGTGCTGTTTTCCCTACTCCTGTAGGTCCAGCTATTACTATTCCTTTTTTCATTTATCCTCCTTAGTAAAAAAGAGGAAAAATTTATTACAATAACCTACAAATTTAGAAGTTAAGATAATAATTTCCCTCTTTTAATTCTACTATTATTTATACTTTATTACTCTACATATTCAAACTCTACATCAGCTATTCTTACACTATCTCCATCTTGGATACCAGCATTTCTCATAGCCTCTTCCATTCCTAAAGATCTCATCATATGTAAGAAGTTTACTATTGATTCATCATCCATAGTTATTACATATTTAGCAAGTACTCCATCTAATACTCTTCCCTCTATTACATATGTTCCATCTTCATCTTGAGTAATAATGAAATCCTCTTTATCTCCTTTTATCTCTCTTAGAACCTCATCTACATTTGTTTCCTCTTCTAATGGCTCTCTTTCTATTTCTTCTAACATATTCCAGCTTCTATATAATACTTCTTTAATTCCTTCATTTAGTATCACTGATACAGGATAAACTTCATTTCCTTGAGCTTCTACATAAGCTTTAAATTTATCATATTTTTCCATATCCCATAATAAATCCATCTTATTTGCTAGAACTATTTGTTTTTTATTTGCTAGTTTTTCACTAAATTTTCTAAGTTCAGTATTTATCTTTTCATAGTCTTCAATAGCATCTCTTCCTTCTATCTCTGCTACATCAACTAAATGATATATCATTTTACATCTCTCTATGTGTCTTAAGAATTTATCTCCTAATCCTACTCCTTCGTGAGCTCCTTCAATAAGTCCTGGAATATCTGCTATTACAAATGATTTTCCCTCTTCTAATCTTACTACTCCAAGTTTTGGCTCAAGAGTTGTAAAGTGATAACTTCCAACTTTAGAATTTGCTGCTGAAACTCTATTTATAAAACTTGATTTTCCAACTGATGGATATCCTACAAGAGCAACATCAGCTATAAGTTTTAATTCAAGTTTTACTTTTAATTCTGCTCCCTCTCTACCTTTACCAGCTATTTTTGGAGTTTTTCTAATAGATGATTTAAAGTGAACATTTCCAAGTCCTCCTTTTCCTCCTCTAAGTAAAACTCTCTCCTCTCCAGCTACATTCAAGTCTAATAAAAGCTTTCCAGTTTCAACATCTCTTACTTGTGTTCCAACAGGTACTTTAATAATCAAATTTTCCCCTGTTTTTCCATACATCTGTTTCTTTTGTCCATTCTCTCCATTTTGAGCCTTAAATAATTTTTTAAATTTAAAATCTATAAGTGTATTGATATTAGGGTCAGCTACGAAAATTACATCTCCACCTTTCCCACCATCTCCACCATCTGGACCACCAAATTGTACAAACTTCTCTCTTCTGAAAGCAGCTGAACCATCTCCACCATTTCCTGCCTTAACAGTTATTATAACCTCATCTATAAACATTCATTACTCTCCTATTAATTTAATATTATCAATATATTTTACCCTATATTCTAAATTTTTTCAACATTTATTAAAATAATAATATTCTTTTGATAAATATATTGATTTTTCGAAAAAATATGTATATAATAAGTTGTATATTGTTATTAATAATACATTAAAATTAATTTTAGGAAAGTGGATCTATGAAAAAAGCTGTTGTTATCCTTGCTGGAGTTTTATTAGCTCAAAATACTCTTGCATCAAAAGTTGTCAATAAAGATGTTACTTTCACTGAAAAAACATATGGAGTTTGCTCAACTGAGATGACAGTTTCTGTTAAAGATGGAAAAATAGAATCTTTTTCCGCTGTAAAAGGTTGTCCTGGTAACCTTGCTGCCATTGGAAAACTATTACCTGGAATGGAGGTTACTAAAGTTATTGAATTATTAGATGATAACTATTGCTCTGGTGCTCCTCTTGCAGGATATACTTCTTGCATGGATAACCTTGTTGAAATGTTAAAAAAACATGTTACTGAAGAGGGAGAAGGTCCTATGGTGGAGATTAGAAAGGCTCAAAAAGCAGCTAAGCAAAAAGTAGCTTTTACTGGACATGTTTGTAGTGGATGTGGACTTTGCCAAGCTTCTTTCTCATAAGATATAAATATTATTAAAGTTTGGAGGAAATTATGAAAAAATTATTATTAGGATTAGTTGCTATCTTTTCTATTACTACTATGGCAGCTACTAAAGAGGGAACAGGATTAGGATATAAAGATGATATCACTGTTTCAGTTGAAACTGAAGGAGATAAAATTACAGCTATTAAAGTTATTAAAATGGCTGAAACTAAAAGAATAGCTGAACCAGCTATTGAAAAACTTACAGCTGAAATTATTGCTAAACAATCTGTAGAAGTTGACAGTGTAGCTGGAGCAACTTATACTTCTGAAGGATTTAAAGAAGCTGTTGCTGATGCTTTAAGTAAATAATAAAAAAGGGGCTATTACTATATAATAATAGTCCCTTTTTTAATCTTATTTAAATTTAGTTAATAGTTCTCTGTATTGTCTTATCATAACTTTCAGCATACCTTTTTTAACAAATTGATACCACTTGAAAGTCATTCCTTCCATTCCTCTTATAGAATCCACTATCATTCTTTTTAAAAACTCATACTCTTCAAAACTTAATTTTAATTCCATTTGCTCTTTAGCATCAGCTACAGATTTTATATAATCAAAAAACTCTCCTAATCCACTTACTTGAGCTCCCATAGCTGAAGAAGAAAACTGCTTCTTTACTTCTTCTATAAATTTAGATAGGAATTTTTTATTATTTTTATCTAAATTGACTGTTATTTTTCTTTTTCCTTTCCCTATTCTTTGAATATTGTTCATCATACCCATCATGCTAGACATATTATTCATCTGCATCGGATTCATCCCATTTGGATTTACTCTTTGTGTTTTCATAACTTCCTCCCTATATTTTTCCAATTACTTTTTCTATATCTTCAATTGAAATTGCTCCTAATCTCAATATTTTTGGCTTATCAGTCATATCTATTATGGTAGATTCTGTTCCTAATGGAGATTTTCCTCCATCTACAATAATATCTACTCTCTCTTTAAAAGTATCTGATAACTCATCATAAGCTCTAGGTGTCTTTTCTCCAGAAATATTAGCACTTGTTGTAGGAAGTAACCCACCTGCAGCTTTTATTATTTTTTGTGCGATATTCAAAGCTGGCATTCTTACTCCTACAGTATCTCCATCAGCTGTCATAATATTTGGAATCCATTCTTTCTTTTTTAAAATAATTGTAAGCCCTCCAGGCCAAAACTTTGCTATTAACTTTTCAATAGCTTCTCTATTTTTTTCTTCTATATAAGCTACTTCTTCAATCTTTTTTACATCACTTACTAATACTATAAGAGGTGACTTAAAACTTCTCTCTTTTGCCTTATATATATTTTTTATTGTCTCTTCAGATGAAATTACTCCACCTATACCATATACAGTATCAGTTGGATATATTATCAATTCTCCAGCTTTTAGTGACTTTTCTATCTCTAAAAAATCAATATTTTGTAAATTATATATTTTTTTCATACTATACACCTTATTTTTAGACTCTTAATAATTTTATCATATCTAATTAAAAAAAGCTAGTAAAATACTAGCTTTTTTCTAATTTAATTAGTTTTCCATTATTAATTTTTTCTCAAATAACTCAGATACTGATTGATTATTTACAATTCTTCTAATTGCTTCAGCAAATATTTCATCTACTGATAATACAGTTATCTTATCTAATTTTTTTCTTTCAGGTAATGCTATTGAATCAGTTATAATAACCTCTTTTAAAGGAGAAGCAGCAAGTCTTTCGATTGCTGGATCAGAGAATACAGCATGTGTACAACATGCATAAGCCTCTTTAGCTCCTCTTTCTATAATAGCAGCAGCACCATTTGTAATAGTTCCTGCTGTATCTATCATGTCGTCTATAAATATAGCAGTCTTTCCTTGAACTTCTCCAATTAAGTTCATTACTTCTGACATATTTGGTTTTGGTCTTCTTTTATCAATAATAGCTATTTTACAGTCTAACCATTCAGCTAATTTTCTAGCTCTCTTTACTCCACCGATATCTGGAGAAACTACTACTACATCATCTCCATATAATCCTTTTTTCATAAAGTATCTTACCATTAATGGTAATGCTTGCATGTGGTCAACTGGGATATCAAAGAATCCTTGAATTTGATCAGCATGTAAATCCATAGCAATTATTCTAGTAGCACCTGATTTTGTAAGCAGATTAGCTACTAATTTAGATGTAATTGGTTCTCTTGGGTTAGATTTTCTATCTTGTCTAGCATATCCATAGTAAGGAATAATTACATTGATACTTTTAGCTGATGCTCTTTTTAACGCATCTACGAAAATTAACAATTCCATTAAATTTTCATTTACAGGTTCAGAAGTTGATTGTACTACAAATACATCTCTTCCTCTTACTGTTTCGTCAATTTTAACGAATACCTCTCCATCTTTAAATCTTACTACGTCTGCTTTTCCTAAAGGCAGCCCATATTTCTCAGCTATCTTTTTAGCTAAGTCTCTGTTTGAAGTTCCTGCGAAAATTTTTACATTTTCTGAATTAATCATTTTTTATTTCCTCCAGTCGGTTTTAATAATTTGTTTACTTCTTGATACAGCTAATGAGTTATTAGGAACATCTTTTGTAATTACAGACCCAGCACCTACAAGAGCTTTTTCTCCTATATTTACTGGAGCTACAAGCATAGTATCACTTCCTATAAATACCTCTTTACCTATTACAGTTTTAAATTTGTTTACACCATCATAGTTACAAGTAATTGTTCCAGCACCAATATTTGTGTTCTCTCCAACTTGTGCATCTCCCAAATATGTAAGATGCCCTGCTTTTACTCCCTTTTCAAGGGTAGATTTTTTTACTTCTACGAAATTTCCAATATGTACTTTTTCTTTTAGATGAGCTTTAGGTCTTAAATGAGCAAATGGTCCCATAGTAACTTTATCTTCTAAAATACTCTCTTCTATTACTGAACTTTCTACTCTAATATCATTCCCTAATGTGCTATCTATAATTCTAGTATTTCCTATGATTTCGCATCTTTCTCCAATTGTAGTTTTACCTTGTAAAAACACTCCTGGATAAAGTATTGTGTCTTTTCCTATTTTTACATTATCTTCTACATATGTATTTTCTGGATCTATAAGAATAACTCCCTCTTCCATAAGTTCTCTATTTTTTCTATCTCTTAAAACTTTTCCTGCTTGAGCAAGTTCTACTTTAGAGTTAACACCTAAAATTTCCATGTTATCTTCTAGTACAAAACTTTGAACTTTTTTATTTTCTGAAACTTGAATACCTATTACATCAGTAAGATAGTATTCTCCTTTTTCATTATTATTATTTATTTTATCTAAGGCCTTAAAAAGTTCTTTTGAGTTAAAACAGTATACTCCTGCATTTACTTCCTTTATCTTTTTAATTTCTTCACTAGCTTCTTTTTCTTCAACAATAGCTTTTACAAACCCATCTTCTTTTACTATTCTTCCATACCCAAATGGATTTTCATAAATAGAAGTAAGTATTGTAGTTACAGCACCACTTTCTTTATGATACTGATATAGAGATTTTAATGTACTCTCTTTAAGTAATGGAGTATCTCCACATAGTATCATTACATCCCCATCATAATTTTGAAGTTTTTCTTTAGCTTGAATCACAGCATGTCCTGTTCCTAATTGTTCAGTTTGTACAACATAATCACAATTTTCTCCAACTACTTTTAAAACTTCATCTTTCTTATGTCCTAAAATCAATATATTTTCCTCTGGACTTAATCCAGATAAAACATCTATTATTTTAGATATCATTGGTATTCCATTTACTTTATGGATGACCTTTGGCATTTCTGACTTCATTCTAGTACCTTTTCCTGCTGCCAGAATCAATGTTTTTAGTTTCATAAACTACACTCCTTTAAGTTATACTGTACATTTACAAAAAACATCTCATACGTGTTAAATTATATCATACTTATTAAAGTATTTCAAGATTAAGTAAAATCTTTTGAAAGTTTTTCATATGCTTCATTTATCTCTTTTAATTTATTTTCATGGTATTCTTTTTCAGAATCATTTGCATTAGTAAATTTATCTGGATGATGCTGCTTTACTAAGTCTCTATAAGCTTTCTTTATATCATCTTTACTAGCATTTTTATTTACACCAAGAATCTCATAATATTTACTTTTATCCTCTGCATAGCCAAAAGGATTATTATTGTAGTATCCTCCCTGTTGCTGTCCGCCATAATTTCCTCCTGCTTGACGGAAAAAATCTTCAAAATCTTTTGTATTAGTTCCATTATATCTATAATAATAAGTTCTTCTTGTCCTTTTAGGTTGATTCCTATTTCTTAAATAATTAATGAAAATTATCAAAAGAATCAGCCAAAAAAAATTAAAAATAAACCATCCAAAAAATGCCACTAATAAAAATATTATAAATAGCACAGGAAGCATTCCAACTGCTCTATTAAATCCAAAAGTAATTCCTATAACCAAAAACAATACTAATATCAATGTCATTGAAACACTATAAATCATTTGTTCTCCTTAATATTAATTTTGAAGTAACTAAACAACTTTTACTTCAAGCTTTTCTTTTAATTTTTTTATCTTCTCCCCTATATTTTTTTCACGTGGATCTATCTCATAAGCAATTACATACTCTTTTAAAGCTCTATCTAACAACCCCATTTTTTCATATTTTTCAGCAAAATCTATATGAGCTTTGTAGATATCTAAATCTAAAAATATTGCAAAATCATAACTTGTAATTGCTTCCATTATTTTCCCAGCTCTTGAATAAGCATTTCCTAATAAAAAATGCACAAATGCTACATCTGGATTAATATCTAAAGCTTTTTCAAAATATCTAATAGCTTTTAAATACTCTTCATTTTCATAATAAAGATGACCTAAAAAGGCGAAACTTTCTGCTTTATCTTCTTTGTAATCTACAACTTTTTTATATATCTTTATTGCACTTGAATAATCTCCTTTATGATATAATAAAATAGCTAATTCACTCAACATATCTATATCATTAGGATTCATTAGAAGAGTCATTCTTACACTCTCTTCTTTTTTTAATAAATCTTCCATCTCAAGTTGATTAAAAATTTCTGCTTTTAAAATATTTTTGTCCAATTAATTTCAACCTCCCTACTTAAAGAGTCCCTAATATATTATATCATAATTTTTTATTATATAAAGATTTTTTTTAGCTTATGTTATTAAAAAAGATAGCTAAAATTTTTAATTAAAGCTATCTCTAAGTAATTATCGTTTATATTATATTTTAGAATGTATAAATTACTCCTGTACCAAAAATATAAATTACATCATTATCAACTATTGGAGAATTAGAAATCTCCTTAGATAACTTTGTAACTCCTGTAAATCCCATTAAAGAAATTGCATCATTTATTCTATAATTTCCTAAAATTCCTATCCCTATTCTATATGCTGCTTCTCCACTATATGTTTTTGTTATTTTATCACCATTGACCTCATTAGAATCAATTCCAAAATAATAATCTACAAAGTTAGAATCATAATATACATAATTTATTGCAGGAACTAATGTTAAATTAGATGTAACTTGATAAGGTCTACTGATACTAAAATTAAAATGTCCTCCCTCTTCTCCATACTCAGCAGCCACTTTTGTTTCTAGTTCATAAAATCCTGGGTAATAAGCTAATTCTACTCCTCCCATAAGATGAGTATCTCTATCATCAATTCCTTTATACCCTGATTTCATATCACTATTTTTTACTTCATATCCACCAAATGGCATTCCATAAAGAGATAGCACATAGTTATCTTCTTCGATAACTTTATATCCCAATGATAATCCATAAGTACTTCCACCTTTTAGAAAAAACTTTTCATACTCTAAATCTACTATTGGTAAAACATAGTCATTCTTATCATTATGATATATTGGTGTAGTGACACCATATCCTATCCCTATATTCCCAGCTAATGCTCCTTGAGCTAAGACAACTAAAGCTCCTAATATAGCTAATTTATTTTTCATAAAACTCCTCCTAATATTACTTTATGACTAATATTTTATTTTTACTATGAATTTCACTTCTATTTTATCACACTTTTATCAAAAAATAAATATTTATATTAATTTAATCATAATTACCTTTTTTTCATATTTTGATATATATCTCACGTTTAATAGACATCTCATTATACTAAAAAATTAATTTAATAATTGACACTTTTTAGTAGATATGATATATTTTATTTATAAAATATACAACTTGATAGACATCATAGAATTTGTTTAGGAGGTTTTGTTTATGAAATATGCTGAAGAAGGATTACAATATCATATTGGATTAAGAAAGGGAGATGTAGGTAAATATGTAATTTTACCTGGGGATCCTAAACGTTGTGAGAAAATAGCAAGACATTTTGATGATGCTAAACTTATTGCAGATAGTAGAGAATATGTTACATATACTGGTTATTTAGACGGTGTTAAAGTAAGTGTTACTTCTACTGGAATTGGAGGCCCATCTGCTTCTATAGCTCTTGAAGAGTTAGTAAGAGTTGGAGCTGATACTTTCTTAAGAGTTGGAACTTGCGGCGGTATGCAAACAGATATAATGGGAGGCGATTTAGTCATTGCTACTGGAGCTATTCGTATGGAAGGAACTAGTAAAGAATATGCACCTATAGAATTTCCTGCTGTTGCTAATCTCGAAATTACTAATGCACTTGTTCAAGCTGCTAAAGATTTAAATAAAAAATATCATGTTGGAATTGTTCAATGTAAGGATGCTTTTTATGGACAACATGAGCCTGAAACAAAACCTGTAGATTATGAACTAGTTAACAAATGGAATGCTTGGGTGCGTCTAGGATGTAAAGCTTCTGAAATGGAATCTGCTGCTTTATTTGTTGTTGGAGATTATTTAAGAGTTCGTGTAGGTTCATCTTTTTTAGTTGTTGCTAACCAAGAAAGAGAAAAATTAGGACTAGAAAACCCTGTTGTTCATGATACAGAGGCTGCTATTGAAGTTACAGTTCAAGCTATTCGTAACTTAATTAAACAAGATAAAGAATCTGGTCTTTTATAATTTTAATTAAATAAATCGGAGGAATGATGAAAGGGATAATAATTTTAATTGGTATAGTTTTACTATTAGGTCTATTGTATCTTATATCTTCACACAAAAAGGAAGTAAAAATTTCTATTGTTGTAAAAGCTTTAATTGTTCAATTTATTTTAGCTTTTCTTCTAGTAAAGTTTCCTTTTGGAAGAATTGTAGTATCTAAGCTTTCTGATGTAGTTACAAAAATTCTTAGTTATGGATTTAATGGATTATCATTTGTATTTGGTAGTTTAGCAGACCCTAGTCAAGCTACTGGTTTCATATTTATAATAGGTGCTCTTGGAAACATAATATTCCTATCAGCTCTAGTAGCTGCTCTTTTCTATCTTGGAATATTAGGAGCTATTGTTAAAGTTATTGGTAAAGTAGTAGGGAAAATCTTAGGAACTACTCAAGTTGAAAGCTTTGTTGCTGTTGCTAATATGTTTCTAGGACAAACTGAAAGTCCTATTCTGGTTAGTAAATACTTAGGAAATATGACTCAAAGTGAAATAATGGTAGTTTTAGTTTCTGGAATGGGAAGTATGTCTGCTACAATAATTGGAGGATATACTGCTTTAGGTATTCCTATGGAGTATCTACTTACAGCTTCAGCTCTTGTTCCTTTTGGAAGTATTGCTATCTCAAAAATTCTTTTACCTGAAACAGAGCATGCTAAAGTAATTGAAAATGTAAGTATGGATAGAAAAGGACATCATGAAAATATTATATCAGCTGTTACAGAAGGAGCTGTAAACGGTATCCAAGCTGTTATTGCCATTGCTGCTTCTCTTGTAGCATTTATCTCTATTGTTTCTCTTGTAAATGGTATATTAGGAGTTGCTGGATTAAGCCTTGAGAAAATTTTCGCATATATATTCTCTCCATTTGGTTTCTTTATGGGATTAGAAGGTGAAAATATCTTGTATGCTGGAGAATTACTTGGATTTAAATTAGTTTTAAATGAATTTGTTGCTTTTCAAAATTTAGGTCAACACCTTGCTTCTTTAGATTATAGAACAGGACTTATGTTAAGTATTGCTATGGCTGGGTTTGCTAATGTTTCTAGTATGGGAATTTGTATTTCTGGAATATCTATACTTTGTCCTGACAAAAGACCTGTACTTGCTAGACTTGCTTTCAAAGCTATGATAGGTGGTTTTGCTGTAAGTATTTTAAGTGCTATGATTGTTGGATTTATCACAATTATATAAATTTATGTTATAATATATTGAGGTTGATTTTCAACCTCAATTATTACTAGAAGGAGGTATTTATGCAAAAAATATTTGAACAATATAAAGATATTCTAGATAGAGCTTTTGAGGTAATGGAAAAAGCTTATGCACCTTATTCAAAATACCATGTTGGAGCTTGTGTAAAAACTAAAGATGGAAAATATCATGTTGGAGCTAATATAGAAAACGCTTCTTATGGGCTTACTAATTGTGCTGAAAGAAGTGCTCTATTTCATGTATATTCTTTAGGGTATAGACAAGATGACATTGAATCTATGGCTCTAGTAACTAGAGGGAACACTTTAGGAAGTCCTTGTGGAGCATGTAGACAAGTTATGGTTGAGCTTTTAAAAAAGGATACCCCTATAATTATTGCTAATACAAATTCTCAAGCTATGATCACAAATATTGTTGAACTTTTACCTTTTTCTTTTACAAGTGATGATTTAAAATAATAGGAGGATATATTAATATGACACCACATAATAATGCTAAAATCGGAGAAATTGCAAAAAATGTTTTAATGCCTGGAGATCCTTTAAGAGCAAAATTTATAGCTGAAACATTTTTAAAAAATATAAAACAAGTTAACTCTGTTAGAAATATGCTTGCCTATACTGGAACATATAAAGGAAAGGAAATTACTGTTATGGCTTCTGGAATGGGAATGCCATCAATAGGAATATACTCTTATGAGTTATTCAAAGTATATGGAGTAGAAAATATTGTACGTATTGGTTCAGCTGGAGCTTATGTTGATAAGTTAGATGTATACGATGTTGTTTTAGCTGAATCAGCTTGGAGTCAATCAACTTTTGCTCATACTCAAAATGGATATGAAAGTGATACTACATACCCAGATAAAGAATTAAATGAAAAAATTATAGCAACTGCTAAAAAATTAGGTATTCCTTTACATGTTGAAAAAATTCATTCAAGTGATGTATTCTATACAGAGCCAAATGTAGATAGCTATAAAGAGCATTTTGCAAAACATGGTTGTACATGTGTAGAAATGGAGAGCTTTGCTCTATTCCATAATGCTAAAGTTTTAGGTAAAAAAGCAGCTTGTCTCTTAACTATATCTGATTCTTTCACTTCTCATAAAGTTACAACTCCTGAAGAGAGACAAACTGCTTTCACTAAGATGATGGAAATAGCTCTAGAAACTTTTATTGACTAAAAAGGAGATTAATATGAAAAAATACAAAAGAATTTTTACAATAGTATTAGATTCATTAGGAATTGGGGCTATGAAAGATTCTGAAAAATTTGGAGATATAGGAGTAGATACACTTGGTAATATTGCTAAATCTGTTTCTTCTCTTAATATTCCAAATCTGCAAAAATTAGGATTAGCTAATCTACATCCTATTAAAAATGTAAATACAGTAGAAAAACCATTAGGATATTTTGCTGTTCTTAATGAAACTAGTGTTGGAAAAGATACTATGACTGGGCATTGGGAGATGATGGGACTTAATATACAAAAACCTTTCCAAACTTTTACTGATACAGGTTTTCCAAAGGAATTAATAGATGAACTTGAAGCTAAATGTGGACGTAAAGTAGTTGGAAATAAATCTGCTAGTGGTACAGAAATACTTGATGAATATGGAGAACATGAGATAGCTACAGGAGACATGATAGTTTATACCAGTGCTGACTCAGTTTTACAAATCTGTGGACATGAAAAATATATGGGATTAGATAATCTTTATAAATATTGTAAAATAGCTAGAGAACTTACTATGAAAGATGAATGGAAAGTCGGGAGAATAATAGCTAGACCATATATAGGTGAAAAAAAAGGAGAATTCAAAAGAACAAGTAATAGACATGATTATGCTTTAAAACCTTATGGAAATACTGCTCTTAATGTTTTAAAAAATGCTGGACTAGATGTAATTTCTGTTGGAAAAATTAATGATATATTTGATGGAGAGGGAGTTACTGAGTCTCATAAATCAAAAAGTTCTGTTCATGGAATGGAACAAACTATTGAAATAGCCAACAAAGATTTTACAGGTCTTTGTTTTGTAAATTTAGTAGATTTTGATGCTTTATGGGGACACAGAAGAAATCCGCAAGGTTATGCTGAGGAGATAGAAAAATTTGATAAAAATTTAGGAGTACTTCTTTCTAAGTTGAGAGAAGATGATCTATTAATATTGACAGCTGATCATGGAAATGATCCTACTTATACTGGAACTGATCACACTAGAGAACAAGTGCCTTTTATAGCTTATTCTCCATCTTTTAAAGAAAATGGAAATTTAGGAGAATTTGATACCTTTGCTGTAATAGGAGCAACAATAGTTGATAACTTTGGACTAACAATGCCTCAAGATACTATTGGATACTCTATTTTAGATAAAATAAATTAAGAGAGGATATGTATATGGATAGAAATAAAATATTAAGTGCTGTTGACCACACACTTTTAACTCAAAATGCTACTTGGGAAGATATAAAACAAATTCTTGATGATGGAATAAAATACAGTGTTGCTTCTGCTTGTATTCCAGCTTCTTATGTAAAAAAAGCTAAAGAATATGTAGGAGATAAGCTACCTATTTGTACAGTAATTGGTTTCCCTAATGGGTATTCTACAACTGCTGTAAAAATTTTTGAAACTGAAGATGCTATTAAAAATGGTGCTGATGAAATAGACATGGTTATCAATATTACTGATGTAAAAAATGAAAATTTTAATGCAATCTTAGAAGAGATTAAAGATATTCATAAAGCTTGTAATGGTAAAATATTAAAAGTAATCGTTGAAACTTGTCTTCTAACTGAAGAGGAAAAAATAAAAATGTGTGAAATAGTTACTAATTCAGGAGCTGAATATATTAAAACTTCTACTGGATTCTCAACTGGTGGAGCTACATTTGATGATATAGCTCTAATGAAAAAGTATGTAGGAAAAAATGTTAAAATAAAAGCTGCTGGAGGAATCTCTTCATTAGATGATGCTGCTAAATTTATGGAATTAGGTGCTGATAGACTAGGTACAAGTAGAATAGTAAAAATCATCAAAGGGGAAAACTCTGAAAATATGTATTAATTTAATTAAATATGGAGGACTGACTTAACAGTCCTCCATATTTTTTAATCTTTCCAAATTCCTAATTTTCTAGCTTCTTCTTTTAACTCTTCTCTAAAATCTGGATGAGCTATACTTATTAATAATTTAGCTCTTTCAAAAGCACTCTTTCCTTTTAAATTAACTTTTCCATATTCTGTTACAACATATTGTACATTAGCTCTTGTATCAGTTACTATAGATCCTTCTTGTAATGTAGGTCTTATTCTTGATTTTAATTGACCATCTTTTGTTTTGAATGTAGATGATAAGCAGATAAAGCTTTTTCCTCCTTTAGATAGATAAGCTCCTAGTACGAAGTCAAGCTGTCCTCCAGCTCCACTTATATGTTTAGGACCAGCACTTTCAGCATTTACTTGTCCAAATAAGTCTATATCAACAGCATTATTAATAGATATAAAGTTATCTATTGAAGAGATAGTTCTAATATCATTTACATAATCTACTGGTGCTGCCATTATCTCTGGGTTATTATTTAAATACTCATACATCTCTTTTCCACCAGCAGCAAATGTAAATACTTGTCTAAATCTATTAGAGTTTTTATGAGCTCCTGTTACTTTTCCAGCTTTAGCCATTTCTACAAATGAGTCAACATACATTTCTGAATGTACACTTAAATCTTTTAAATTAGATTTAGCTATTAAAGATCCAACAGCAGTTGGCATTGCTCCTATTCCTAATTGAATACAACATCCATCTTTTAATTCTTCTACTATTAGCTCAGCTACTTTCATATCTACTTCTGATGGAGTAGGTGCTGGTAAAATAGCTGGCATTGGATTATCTCCTTCGATTATCATATCCACTTTTGAAATATGTATAGCATGCTCAAATCCTCCTTGACATACTGGAAGATTTTTATTTACCTCTACTATAACTTTTTTAGCTACTTCACAAACTGCCATCATATGAGAAGGGCTTACACTGAAGTTGAAGTACCCTGCTTCATCCATTGGAGTAACTTGCATAACTGCCACATCTACTTTTGCCCCACCATCTCTATAATATCTTGGCATTTCTGAATATCTTAAAGGCATATAGAAACCTAAACCTTTTGATATTAATTTTCTTTCTAATCCACTTGAATGCCATGAATTCCAAGTAAAATGTTTTTCTGGATTTTCTATTTTAAAAACTTCTGGTTCCCATAAAAGAATTCCACCTCTTAAGTTAATATCTGTTAATTCTGGCATTCTTTTAGCTAAAGCTTTATCAAAAGCTACTGTAGTAGTTACACACCAACCATAATCTACAAAATCCCCAGATTTTACTATCTCTGCTGCTTTTTCTGCTGATACTAATTTTTCTTGATACTCTTTTTCAAATGTTGACATATCTACACTCTCCTTTTATTATCTCAAAAAACTCTATATATTATATATTTTTATATTATCCAACTAACTTAATTCTATCATATTTTTTCTCAATAGTATATGATTTTTTTTCATATTGTTATGAATTTGATTTAAAAATAATATTTTTAGGTATTTATTTTAACATTTATTATTTGATATAAGTTATAAAATTATAAAAATAAAAAAGAGGAATTTTTATAAATTTCATTCCTCTTAATCTGCATACTATCTAAACTTTTTCTAATTCAACAGTTAATTTCAATCTTTTTAAACCACTTTTAAGTGCTTTTATTTTTACTTTGCTTATCTTCATATCTGATAACTCTTCATCAGGGACATCTTGAAGCTTAGATATACTATTATATTTATTTATAAGTTTTTCAATATCTTTTTTAGTCAATTTACTAATTCTTCCTAAAAGTCTATATCCTTTAGGGCTAACTTCATTATCTAAAAGACTATAACTCTTTCCATAACCAAGAGCATGAGAGAAATTCTCTACTTCTAATAACTCTTCATCATCTAAAGCTTTCATCTTTTCTTTTACATCTTTATAATCTCTATCCTCTTCCATATAATCTCTTATTAAGTCATATTCATCTTCTTCTATATCTTGATTTAAATCTTGAAATTGTAAATTTAAAAGTCTTCCCTCTACTCCTAACTCAACTACACAACTATTTACTTCATCACCAATTCTTCTAAGCATTTCAAATCTTTGAAGAGCTGTTGCTACATCATAAAGAGTTGCTATGTTATCTAACTCAAGACTAGTTAAATTTGCTAATGCTCTATCCAAAACAGATTTATATCTTTCCATAGTTTTTATAGCTTGCGAAGCTTCATTTTCAATTGATGAGCCATCTTTTAATCTATATCTTATATCATCTCTATAAAGAGTTATCACATTTCTTCTTTCAGACACTGCTATGACAAGTTTTCCTGTTTGTTGGCCAGCTCTTTGAGCAGTTCTATGTCTTGTTCCACTCTCTGTTGATCTATACTTCCTATCTGGTTGTAAATGTACATTTGCATACATTATTTTTTTACATTCTGCATCTAATATTATTGCTCCATCCATTTTAGCTAGTTCATATACTCTCTCTGGAGTAAAATCACAATCTAAATAAAATCCACCATCTGTTATTTTTTTTACATTTTCATCAAATCCAACCACTATCAAAGCTCCTAGTCCAGCTTCAAGTATATTGTTTAATCCCTCTCTTAAAGCTGTTCCTGGTATTACAAATGACAGCATCTCCTCTAATTTTTTACTGTCCATCTTTATTCATCCTTTCTAAAAGTTCTTCCAAGTTTTTTAAATATATCAGTTTTAAATTATACTTATTTTTTTCTATTTCTTTTCTATTGGCCTCTGGAATATAAACTCCTTTAAAACCAAGTTTTTCTAACTCTCTAAGCCTTTTATCTATAAAGAAAACTTTTCTAATCTCTCCTCTTAACCCTAATTCTCCTATAGCTGCTATTTTTTGACTAATCTCTACTCCTTTGTAGATAGATAACAATGAGATAAGTACAGCTAAATCTGCAGCTGGGTCTTCTATGTTAAGCCCTCCTGGAATATTTACAAATAAATCTTTCATAGATAAATTTATATGCATTTTTTTCTCTGCAATAGCTGTAAGTATCTGGATTCTATTTCTATCAAATCCCTGTACTATTCTTTTTGGTATACCTATTGTTACCTCTGTAAGCAAAGTTTGTACTTCTAATAAAAAAACTTTTGTTCCTTCTAATACAGGTACAACCATACTCCCTATATTTTTCTCTTCTCTTTCACTTAAAAAATATTCTGAAGAGTTTTTTATCTCCTTCATTCCATCTTCTTCCATACTAAATACTGCTATTTCATTTGTTGAACCAAATCTATTTTTAGTACTTCTTAAAATACGATAAAAAAGTCCCTCTTCTCCTTCAAAATTAAATACAGCATCTACCATATGCTCCAAAAGTTTTGGACCGGCTACCTTTCCATCTTTAGTTATATGACCTACTATAAAAAAAGATATCCCATATTTTTTAGCTAACTCTATGATTTTTAAAGTACATTCACGAATCTGCGTTGGAGTTCCGGGAATAGAATCTACAACAGAATTATACAATGTTTGTATAGAATCTACAATAACAACTTTAGGTTTTTTACTAACTAGATACTCATAAATTCTTGAAATATCTGTTTCTGACATTAAGAATAGATTTTTACTTTTTATATTTAGTCTCTCTCCTCTATTTTTTACTTGAGCAGGAGATTCTTCCCCTGATATATAGATTACTTCTCCATATGTAGTATATTCATTTGCTACTTGTAGTAATAATGTTGATTTTCCTATCCCTGGATTTCCAGTTATTAAGATTACTTCTCCACAAAGCAATCCTCCACCTAAAATTCTATCAAACTCTCCTATTCTAGTTCTATATCTATCATTTTCTTCTGTTAATATTTCATCAAAGGAAAAAACTTTCTCTGAAGTTTCTTTAATAGAAATAGCAGATGAAATTACCGAAGCCCCTACTGAAGATGTCACTTCTATTTCCTCTTCAAAACTTCCCCAACTACCGCATTGTGGACATTTTCCTGCCCACTTAGTAGCTTTATATCCACACTCACTACATATATAAAAACTTTTAGTTTTTGCCATCTATAACCTATCCTTTTAGACTTTCAGCCTTCTTCTTAATTATATCTATAATCTTTTCATCTACAAATATATCTAATCTAGCTCCTACTGTTGCTGCTTCTCTTACAGAGCTTGAACTTAAATACATATACTCTCTAGCTGCTGGTATAAATATAGTTTCTATCTCTCCATAAGACAAATCATGGTTTACAAAAGCATACCCTAACTCATATTCAAAGTCTGAAACAGCTCTTAATCCTCTAATTATTATATCAGCACCATTTTCTTTCATAAAATCTATTAAAAGTCCATCAAAACTTTTTACTTCAACTTTATCTCCAAACTCTGATACTAACATCTCTATTAGATTTTTTCTTTCCTCTAAAGAAAACCAACATTTTTTATTAGCATTATTCATTACCGCTACTATTAACTTATCAGTAATTTTTAAAGATTTTTTTATTACATCAAAATGTCCCTTAGTTATTGGGTCAAAACTTCCTGCATATACTCCTATTCTCATATATCCACCTTTACTTCATCAAAATAATTTCATAACTATAATCATTTTGACTATTCTCTTCCAAAATAATTTTTTTCTTTCTATTTTTTACAAAATCTTCTACAAAATCAAAATATAACTCTTTAAAAGCTATTTTCAATTTTTTAGACAAAATCACTTTTATGATATTTATGTCCTCATCTTTAGCACACTCTTTTATTTCTATCATCATCTCATGGATAACAGAATCTTTGGATTTTATTTTTCCAGTTCCTTCACACATAGGGCATCTCTCTTGAAAGTAATTATAAAGAGGTTTTCCTGTTCTTTTTCTTGTCATCTCTATAAGCCCTAAATCTGTAAAATGAACTATATTATTTTTTATTCTATCCTTAGAAAGATTTTGTTCTAAGGCTTCTAAAACTTTTAATTTATCCTCTTCTAATCTCATATCAATAAAATCTATTATTATAATTCCACCTAAATTTCTCAATCTAAGTTGTCTAGGTATCTCTCTTGCTGCTTCTAAATTAGTGTTTAAAACTGTTTGTTCTAAGTTATAGCTTCCAGTATTCTTTCCTGTATTCACATCTATACTTATTAATGCTTCTGTTTTTTGGATAACTAAATATCCACCACACTCTAATCTTACTTCTTCTTTTAAAGCATTTTCTATCTCTTTTTCTATCCCATATCTTTCAAAAATTCCAATTTCATCATCATTATACAGCTTTATTTTTGTTTTTAAAGTCTTTTCACTAAAAGCATTAATATAATCAATTACTTCCCAATATGCCTCTTCGTTATCTATAACCAATTCATCAATATCATTAGAAAATATATCTCTAAGTACAGTAGCTACTATTCCATTATCTTTATATAATACTTCTCCTATTTTGGCTGTACTTGTTTTTTTCTCTATATCTTCCCATTTTTTTACAAGATATTCCATCTCTCTTTCAAAATGAAAAATACTCTTTCCTTGAGCAGCAGTTCTAATGATTACTCCCATATTTTCAGGTTTTAAATCTCTCACTATCTCTTCTAATCTATTTCTTTCCTCTTCCTCTTTTATCTTCTTAGAAATAGCTATATGATTATTATTAGGCATTAATACTAGATATTTTCCTGGAATAGTATAGTGAGTAGTAACTCTGGCTCCTTTAGTTCCTCTTGGTTCACTAAGTACTTGTACTACTACCTCATCTCCTACTGTTAGTATATCTTCAATAGGTCTCTCACTATTACATATTCCATCTAAATATTTCTCTTCAAATTCTCTTAAATCATTTACATATAAAAATGCATTCTTTTCTAATCCTATATTTACAAAAGCTGATTCCATTCCTGGTAAAACATTTGCTACCTTTCCTTTATAAATATTAGCATTTATTCTTCTTTCTTCCTCTCTCTCTATAAGGACTTCTACAACTTTTTCATCTTCTATAATAGCTGCTCTTGATTGAAATTCATCTATGTTGATTACTATCTGATTCATTCTATTCCAACTCTCCCTTTAGTACATCTAACCTAGAATACTCTTTACCATTTACAACTACACTATCTCTATCTATTGAGTTATCTATTTTTATCTCAAAAAACTCTTTTAATCTTATTTTATTTACTTTTTTTATTCCTACAAGCTTAGAAATATTTTTTTCATTAGCTAATATTTCTAATTTTTTCTCTCTATCTATAATTTTTTTGAAAAAACTATAATAGATTTCTGTTTCTACTAACTCTCTAAAAGCTGGATGAAATGGTCCACCTAAAACTACTCCATCCTCTCTTAAATCCTCACTTGGCTGTAACCCTACTCTTATTATATTTACACCATTATTTTCTAATAATGCATATATTTTTCTAGTTCTAGCTATTGCCTCTTCTATTGTAAGAGGAGTATACTCCCCTTCTAAAAACATATTCTCCATTTTAGTATTTTTTATTACTAAAGTAGGATAGATTCTTACCATATCAGGTTCCATATCTAAAGCTTTTACTGCTGTTTCATAGTCACTCTCATCTGTAGATTTAGGCAATCCTATCATAAGTTGTATCCCTAGTTCTATACCATATTTTTTTATAGTTTTACAAGCTTCAGCTACTACACTTACTGGATAATATCTCTCTGTTGCTAATAAAACTTCTTCGTCTAATGATTGAACTCCTAACTCAACAGAAGTTACTCCATATTTTTTTAATTGAGCTACTATCTCATCAGTTATACAGTCAGGTCTTGTTGATAATCTAATTCCTGATATATCTCCTCTTTTTATATATTCATATGCAGTTTTTAGATATTCCTCTTGTAATTTCATAGAAATCCCTGTAAAAGTTCCACCAAAGAAAGCCACTTCTTTCTTGGAATTCTTTGGAAGAGTTTCTAAGTACATTTCTATGGTATTTTTTAAGTCCTCCATTGTTACATCAGTTTCTCTACCATTTATTTTTTTTTGATTACAAAAAACACATGAATTTGGACATCCAAAATGACTTATAAATACAGGTATATTATAGTGCTTCATGAATTTTTACCCCTAATTTCTTACATAGAGATTTTGCTGCTGCCTGCTCTGCTGTTTTTTTATTTTTTCCTGTACCTCTATCTGATTTTTCTTCATCTATACCATTATCTATCTTTACTTCTATCTCAAATATTTTCTGATGATCTGGTCCTATCTCATTGATAACTGAATATTCTGGAATAACTCTATAATTTTTTTGACTATATTCTTGAAGAATAGTTTTAAAATCTAAAATCTCTTCATTGCTATCTACATGGTCAATAGAATCTTTTATATGTGTTAAAACAAACTCTTTTGCTGTTTCAAAATTAGAGTCCATGTATATGGCTCCTAAAATAGCTTCAAAGGCATCTCCTAAAATAGAACTTCTCTCTCTTCCTCCAGTTAACTCCTCTCCTCTACTAAGTAAAAGATACTTTCCTACTTCTAACTTTTTAGAAATTCCAGCTAAAACTGGCTCACTTACTACCATAGATTTAACCTTTGCTAAATCACCTTCTGTAGAATTAGCATAACTTTTATATAAATATTCTGTAACAACAAGATCTAGAACTGCATCACCTAGCAGCTCTAGTCTTTCGTTACTTATTTTTTTATATCTTCTATGCTCATTTCCAAATGAACGATGAATAAGTGAATTTTTTAGAAGTTCTTTATTTTTGAAAGAATACCCAAGATTTTTTTCAAAATCTAAGTAATTTCTTTTCATTATTTCCTCCTAAAATTATTTGTATTTTCTCATAGCTATTACAGCATTATGTCCACCAAATCCTAATGAACTTGACATAGCTACATTTATCTCTTTCTCTACTGCTACATTTGGTACATAGTTTAAATCACAATCAGCATCTGGGTTATCATAGTTTATTGTAGGTGGAACTACTCCTTCAGATATAGCTTTAGCTATAAGTACAGCTTCTATTCCTCCTGCTGCTCCTAATCCGTGTCCTGTTGCTCCCTTAGTTGATGATACCATTAAATTCTTAGCACAATCTCCAAATACAGATTTTATTGCTGCTGTTTCATTTCTATCATTTGCTGGTGTTGATGTTCCATGAGCATTGATATATGTTACTTCATCAAGAGATATATTTCCTTCTTTAAGAGCCATTTTAAATGCTCTTGCTGCTCCTTCTCCACCATCTGCTGGAGCTGTTATATGATAAGCATCACAAGTCTCTCCATATCCTACTATTTCAGCATATATTTTTGCGCCTCTAGCTTTTGCATGTTCTAACTCTTCAAGAATTAATACTCCTGCTCCTTCTCCCATTACAAATCCATCTCTATCAGCACTAAATGGCCTTGAAGCTTTTGTTGGCTCATCATTTCTTGTAGATAATGCTTTCATATTAGCAAAAGCATTCATAGCAAATGGAGTTATAGAAGCTTCTGTTCCTCCTGCTATCATAGCTATTGCTCTTCCATTTTTTATCATTTCAAAAGCATCTCCCACTGAGTGAGTTCCTGCTGCACAAGCTGTAACTATTGATTTATTTGGTCCTTTTGCCCCAAAATATATTCCTATATTTCCAGAAGCCATATTTGCTATCATAGCTGGAATAGTAAATGGAGATATTCTTTTTACTCCCTTTTCTAGCATTGTTTGATGTTGAGCTTCAAATATCTCAATTCCCCCTATACCAGAAGAAACTATTACTCCCACTTCTTCAGCGTTAGTTTCATCAATTACTAATTTCGAATCTTCTAATGCCATTTTTGTAGCTGCAATAGCAAATTGAGTATTTCTAGCTAATTTTTTTACTTCTTTTTTTTCAATTCCAAATTCAATTGGATCAAAATCTTTTACTTCTGCTGCTATTTGTACTGGCATATCAGTAGCATCATATGATTCTATTCTTCCTACTCCTGTTTCCCCAGCTACTATTCTTTTCCAGCTTTTTTCAATTCCTGTACCTAGTGCAGTTATAAGTCCTATTCCTGTAACTACTACTCTGTTCACAATACCACCTCAATTTTATTTACTATATATAAGTAACGGGGTACTTTCATACCCCGCTTTCTTTTATTTAATTAATTATTTAGATTCGATATAATCAATAACGTCTTGAACTGTTTTTATTTTTTCAGCATCTGTATCAGGGATTTCTACGTCGAACTCTTCTTCGAAAGCCATTATTAACTCAACTGTATCTAATGAGTCTGCTCCTAAATCCTCTACAAAGTTTGCCTCAGGTACTACTTGCTCAGCATCTACTCCTAATTGCTCAACTACTATCTCTCTTATTTTATCTAACATTTTTCTTCCTCCTTAATTTTTTCTTTATATATTTTAAAAAACGTTATATATAATAGATTTTACTATATATTTGACAAATCTTCAAGTTTTTCTATGTTTTTTACTTCAATTTCTTTGTCAATCTTTTTAATAAGTCCTGCTAAAACCTTTCCAGGTCCTATTTCATAAATAGTTGTTACTCCTTCAGATTTTAATTTCTTTATAGTATCTACCCATTTTACAGGTCCAAAACTTTGTCTATATATTTCATCTTTTATCTCATCTACAGAAGTTAAGATATTAGCTGTAGTATTTGCTACTAATTTTACATCAGTCATAGCAAAATTATACTTTTCAGCTTCCTCTTTTAATTTTTCTCCTGCTTCCTTCATAAGAGATGAATGGAAAGGTCCTGATACTGCTAATGGCATAGCCCTTCTTGCTCCTGCTTCTTTTAAAACTTCACAAGCTTTTGCTATAGCATCTTTTTCTCCTGCTATTACTGTTTGCTTAGGTTCATTGAAGTTTACAGCCTCTACTACTCCATCTACCTTTTTTAACTCCTCAACTATCTTATCAGAGTCTAATCCTATTATAGCTGCCATTCCACCATTTACTTTTTCAGCTACTTCATTCATAAACTTTCCTCTAGCAGAAGTAAGTTTTACTGTATCCTCTATTGAAAGATACCCTGCAGCTCCAAAAGCAGCATACTCTCCTACAGAGTGCCCAGCTACATAGTCAGCTTTTACTCCTTTAGCTTCTAATAATTTTTTTAATATTAAACTCATTGATACAATTGCTGGTTGAGTATTTTTTGTTTCTTTTAATACCTCTTCTGGTCCCTCAAACATAACTGTTTTTAAATCAAAATCTAACTTTGAAAATAGGTTGTCAAACTCTTGTCTAGCTAATTCATTATTTTCATATAATTCTTTTCCCATTCCAACATATTGTGTTCCTTGTCCTGGAAATACGAAAGCTATTTTAGACATATTCTCCTCCTTAATAAAACACCTGTATTTTAATATATCATAGCTATTTAAATATGTCAATATTTATTAGTATGCCCACTTCATTATTATTGAACCATAAGTAAGTCCTGCACCAAATCCTGTAAGTGCAATCATATCACCTTTTTTTACCATTCCTTTTTCTAATGCCTCACCTAAAGCCAATCCTACTGAAGCTGAAGAAGTATTTCCAAATCTTTGTAAATTCATATAGAACTTTTCTAGAGGTACATGAATTCTTTTAGCTGCTGATTCAATAATTCTTACATTTGCTTGATGTGGAAATATCATATGTAAATCTTCTGATTTTACATTAGCTATTTTCAAAGCTTTATTTGTTGCACTTGGTAAAGCATGAACAGCAAATTTAAATACATCTTGTCCTTTCATTTTTACAAAATTTTCTCTATTTACTATTGTTTCTTCAGTATTTGGCTTTTTAGTTCCTCCAGCTGGTGTTCTTAAAATATCCTCATCTTCTCCCTCAGCTCCTAGATAAGTAGATAACATTCCAAATCCTTCTTCTACCTCTCCTACTACTGCTGCTGCTGCTCCATCTCCAAATAATATACAAGTATTTCTATCTTGCATATCAATTATTCTTGAAAGAGTTTCTGCCCCTATTACAAGAATATTTTTATAAATTCCACCTCTTATTAATCCTCCAGCAACTGTAAGTCCATATATAAATCCACTACATGCAGCATTTAAATCACAAGCTGGCACATTTTTTATCTCTAATTTATTTTGAACAAGACAAGCTGTAGCTTGAACTAGGTAGTCTGGACTGCAAGTAGCCACTAATATCATATCTATATCCTCTTTTGCTATTCCTGAAGCTGCTATTGCTTTTTTAGCTGCTTCTACACATAAATCTGAAGTAGCTTGTTCAGGAGCAGCAAATCTTCTTTCCTCTATTCCTGTTCTTGTTCTTATCCACTCATCACTTGTATCTATTATTTTTTCGAAATCAAAGTTAGTCATTACCTTTTCTGGTACATAATACCCTAATCCTTTGATACCTACACTTTTAAATTCCATTTTTCCTCCTAATCTAAGGTTTTATTTTCACTATTTTCCATATCTATAACTTTTTTCAACTCTTCTACAAATTTCATTTCAGCAAATTTATTAGCTACTTTAATAGCATTTTTAATACCATTTGAATCTGAATTTCCATGTGCTTTTATAGAAAGTCCATTTAATCCTAAGAACATTGCTCCTCCATATTCTGAAGAATCCATTCTTTTCATTATATGTTTCATAGCTGGCTTTAATAATAATGCTCCTAATTTATATATAAAAGATTTATTTATCTCTTCTTTTAAAGATGAAACTACAAACTTCGCTATTCCTTCAGCTGTTTTTAGAACCATATTTCCTGTAAATCCATCAGTAACTACTACATCTATTTTTCCATTCATTACTTCTGTACTCTCTACATTTCCAGCAAAATTTATACTTTTATTCTCTCTTAAAAGATTATATGCTTCTCTTGTAACTTCATTCCCTTTTCCTTCTTCAGTTCCTATATTAAGTAAGCCTACTGTAGGATTTTTCATTCCTAATAATATTTCCAAATATTTTGAGCCCATTATAGCATATTGATTTAAAAACTCTGGTTTACAATCAGCGGTAGCTCCTACATCTAGCATTAACATCTTACCTTTTTTATTAGGAAACATTGTTGCAATAGCTGGTCTAAGTACTCCTTTTATTCTTTTTAATTTAAGTTGGCTCGCTGTAATTAAAGCTCCAGTATTTCCTGCTGATACAGAAGCATCTACTACTCCTTCTTTTACTAGTTCCAAAGTTCTATTCATAGATGAATCTTTTTTACTCTTTACAGCTGTAACAGGGTCATCTGTCATTTCTATTACTTCTCTAGCATCAACTATCTCTATTTTTGTACTATCATATTTGTATTTTTTTAACTCTTCTTCTATTATCTCTTTTTTTCCAACAAGTACAAGGTGTAAAGACTCTATTTCTTCTAATGCCTTCATAGCCCCTTTTATCGTTTCAAAAGGTGCCTTATCTCCACCCATAGCATCCAACGCTATTTTCATTACTGTCCTCCTATAAAAAAATTCTCCCTATATATTATACATCATAATTTAAAATTTTAAAAATATTTTTAATATAATTTATAATAAAAAAAGACAAGAGCTTATCTTGTCTTTTTTTATCTAATTAAACAATCTAATTACTCAGCTTGTCCTGCTAGAACTTGTTTACCATTGTAATCTCCACATGAAAGACATACTCTGTGTGGTCTTCTTGGAGCTCCACATTTTTCACAAGTTGTTAATCCAGTTCCAGTTAAAGCATGATGAGATCTTCTCATGTTTTTCTTAGCTTTAGATGTTTTCTTCTTAGGTACTGCCATCTTAGTTTCCCTCCTACTTACAATCTTATTTAAAAATTAATTTTTTATCTGTAATAATTGTTGCCATCGTGGATCTATCCCATCATTACTATGTTTCTCTATTTCTGAATCATCTTCACAACTAGGTTCACATTGTGGATATGGTGGCATATCTAATAATATATACTCTCTTACTAAGCTTTCTAAATCTATTATTCCATTTTCTATTGGGTCATAAATTTCATTTTTATCAATTTCACACTCAGTACTTAAGCTCTTTAAATACTGTATATATTGATTTTCATCTAAGAATGTTCCCATAAAATCATTTTCTAGTTTTAAATTAAACTCTTTTAAACATCTTACACATTGTACTCTTAGTATTGTTGAGTAATGTCCACTTATTTCAACTTTTCCATTGTTATTTACAGCTGTTCCAACAACATGTACTTTTTCTATAAGTTCAATATCTTCTATATTTTCTATATAGAAATCAAACTTTAAAATCTGGTTTGGAAAATCTTTAATCTCTAATTTCAAAACAATTTCCTCCAATCGTACACCTAGATATTTTACTAACTTTTTTAAATATTGTCAAGTAATTTTTCTTAACAAAGGATTTTTTATTCTATACATTAAATAAAAATTCCATTAAATCTCCATCTTGTACTATATACTCTTTTCCTTCTAGTCTAAGAACACCAGCTTCTTGTGCTCCTTTCCATCCAGAATATTTTATAAAGTCATCAAAAGATACCACTTTTGCTCTAATAAAGCCTTTTTCAAAATCTGTATGTATCTCCCCTGCTGCTTTTGGTGCTGTATCTCCTATTTTTATTGTCCAAGCTCTTACCTCTTTTACACCAGCAGTAAAATATGTTTGAAGTCCTAATAACTTATATCCTGCTCTAATAAGTCTATTAAGCCCAGCTTCCTCTACCCCTAAAGCTTCTAGATACTCTTTTTTACTCTCTTCATCATCCATCTCTTGTAATTCTGCCTCAACTTTAGCAGATACTATTACAACTTCTGACCCTAACTCTTTTGCATATTCTCTAACTTTTTCTACATATTCATTTCCTGTTGCTAAATCATCTTCAGATACATTAGCTGCAAATATCATAGGTTTTAAAGTTAATAGTTGATAAGTTCTAACTAGTTCTAATTCTTCGTCATTCATTGACAATGTTTTTAAAAGTTGAAAATTTTCTAAGTGAGTCTTACACTTTTCTAAAACTGGCATAAGAGCCATAGACTCTTTATTTTTGTTCATAGCTAATTTTTTATGTTTCTCTATAGCTTTATCTACAGTTTCCATATCAGCAAAAATTAACTCTGTATTAATTACTTCTATATCTCTTATAGGATCTACTGAGCCACTTACATGGATTACATTATCATCTTCAAAGCATCTTACAACTTGACAAATAGCTGCTGTTGTTCTAATATTTGATAAGAACTTATTTCCAAGTCCCTCTCCTTTTGCTGCTCCCTTTACAAGCCCAGCTATATCCACAAACTCCACTGTTGCTTGAACTACCCTTTGTGGATTGATTATCTTTGATAATTCATCTAACCTTGAATCTGGTACAGTTACCATCCCTACATTTGGTTCTATTGTACAAAATGGATAGTTTGCTGCTTCTGCTGCTCCAGCTTTTGTTATAGCATTAAAAAGTGTTGATTTACCTACATTTGGAAGTCCTACTATTCCTATTCCAATCATTAAAAAACTCCTCCTAAAATTTTTTATTACCATAAATTTTATCATATATTAAAAACTTTGTAAATCTTTTCTATATTATTATATGAAATTTTTCTGAAAAAAAAGACTAAAAGTTTTTATACTTCTAGTCTTAAAAACATTCTGGTGGAGATGAAAGCCAACATAAATTAGCTATATCCATCACTGCTCCTAAGATTAGAAAAGGGAGAGCCATTTAAATGGTTCTCCTTATTTATTAAACTTTTATATTTTTTAATCCAGTCCATTATATCATACTACTTCTTTATTTTCAAATGTAATAATTCATCAATTTTATTTTAATTCTTCCAAAGCAAATACATTATTTACACCAAAATATTCTTTTGCTTTTTCTAAAATTGCATTTTTATCCCTCTCATTATTTTCATCAAGTGGCATATAAATAACTAAATTTCTTTTTGCTCTAGTGATACTTACATAAAATAATTTCTTTGTTCTTCTTTTTACAGCCTCATTAGTAGATCCTTTTCCAAATAATGTTTTAAAATCATATTTGTTCCAATTAGAAGCTAAAATAATAAGAACATTATCATATTCACTTCCTTTTACACTATGTTGAGTAGCTATTGGAAAAAATTCTTTTAAATATTTAATACTATTTCTATATTGTATAAATGGAATTTCTTTAATTTTTTTCCAAAGATATGTTCCTTTCTTCTGGATAAAATTATTGAATAAATCATCTTCTTTTAATAAGCCTTCTTTTTCAGCTGTTTCTAAAATTTCTCCAATAGTGTTATTATCATTTTCTAATAAAAAATTAACAGCTTTTTCAAGTTTTATTTTTTCATTTTTATTTTTTATAATATAATGAGTTTGTTTTAAAAATTCATTATATTGTTTTCCTTCATATAACTCTAATAATTCATTTAAAGTATCTAATCTTTGTAAAATTTTATCTCTATTTGAACTTGCTTCATATCTCTTATTTAATCCATTTAATTTATAACCTAATAAAGATTCTTTATTAATTTTATATTTGTTTTTAATTTCTTCCCATAATAAACTTCTTATTTCTTGATATATGGTATAATCATTAGAAACTTTTATTTCTTCTAATAATTTTTTACAATTTATTTCTACTGTAAGTTCTTCTAATGTCTTTTCACTAGTTAAAATATTCTTACCAGCAATTTCTATTCTAATTTTATTAATTAACTTTATAATCAAATCATTATTATATAAATTATACAATTCTTTAAAGCCAATCATATCTGCATTATAATTATGAGTTAATCTCAATTCTTTTGTTTTTCCAATTTCACTAAAATCCCATTCACTAAAAATTTCTTTACTTTTTAATAATTTAATATCATCTAAACTTTCTCCATATATAAATTTAACACTTCCCTTGATAATATCTCCATTCTCCATATTTGGTGCATCATAATCTGTTGAGGGTATTTGTTTTAGTCCATCATCTCTAAATTTATTTGCAACTTCTATTACTATTTTTGGATTACGCCTATTTTGCTTTTTAATTATTTTTCGTAAATGATATTTTTCTAAATCTCCAATACCATCATCATATATAGCTTGCATTGAATCACCAAAAAAACCAACTATATTTTTTTTATCACTATTTTTTATATGTTCTAATAATATCTTAATTACTCCTGGATCTGTATCTTGATATTCATCAATAAAAATAAAATTGGCTATATCTTTAAAAATATCACTTAATTTTTTATATTTTTCAAACATTTTTTCAGCAATGATTAAAACATGATTATGACTAATTTTTATCTTTTTTTCATTATTAGGAGTCATTGAGTAATACTCGTCATATTCAACATAAATATCCTTAAAAATATCAATAGCTATAGATTCTTCTTCTATTTCTCTAGGTTTAGTAAAAATTTTATAATTTTCATCATTAATTAAATTTACTAAGGTTACTTTTATTTCATTCTGATATTTTTTTATAATATTCCAAATAAATTCATGAATAGTTGAAACTAAAAAATTTTCATTGTTAATACGTGATTTAATTTCAGCTACCGCATTATTCGTATAAGTAATACATACAATTGATTTTTCTGGATATTTTAAACTCAATTCATTTATTAAAGAAATTAGGGAATATGTCTTTCCACTTCCAGCTCCTCCTTCTAAAATAAAATTCTGACCAGATTCTATATAAGAAAGAGCTTCTTGTACTTCAGGTTCTAACTCTTTTTGAGCCATTCTAATCCCTCCTTTATATATTGAGGAACTTTCCATTCTTCACCATTTTCACCACCATAATATAAAATACTAGAAGCAAATGCTGACTTTTTATTTACTTTTGTAATAGCAAAACTATAAAATTCATCTATATTTTCAAAGAATTTTAAAGCTCCAAATCTTATAAAATTATCTTTATTTTTCTCAATAAACTCTTTATTAATAGAAATGAAAGCATCTTCAAAACTACTTGCTTGATATCCTTTTTCTGAGATTTGATAAGCAATTCTTATATTTTCTTTCTCTTTAGCATTAAAAGTTTTATTCGTTATAGTCTCAAAAAAAATATGTGATTCAGATGTTATATCATCTTTAAAGAAATCTCTAATAGAAGCATTGCTAGTATATGTAGCTTTTGATGGATGACAACTTGAATAAGTTATTTTTTCCTTTCCATTTTTATCTAGTATTTTTTTCTCTTCAACAGCATCAATATCTGTAATAATTAATAATTTTATTCCTAAAAATTTGAATAATGGCATAAATATATGTGAATAAGCTCCTCCTATTTCAATAATTGATATATTTTGAGATAATAAAGGAGTCTCTTTTTCTTCTTGAGCTTCTAAATCTATTTTTTTCATCATCATTGGCATTAATATACGCTCAGTATCTCCTTCTATACAAATAGCTTTATCTGCAAAAAATAATTCACTTCTATTCAAAGTTAAATATTGTTTTACAAATTTAAATCCATCTAAACTTCCTTCATATTCATTTTTTAAAGAATTAAAATCTTTAGCTATAACGAAGTCTTTTTCTCTTTTCAAATAAATTATATCATCAAAATTACATTCAGAAACTATATGTGAAGAGTGAGATGTTAATATTACTTGAATACTTTTATTTTTTTCATTAAGAAAAAGTTCTCTATGTTTTCTGATATGTTCTTTAATATTTCTAATAAAAATATATTGTAGTTGAGGATGAGTATGTGCCTCTGGTTCTTCTATATATAAAATATTTATATCTGCTGGGTCAGAATACAACTCTATAATTTTTGTTTCTATTTCAAATAATATTCCTATTAAATTTAAATATCCCAATCCATTATATGTTTCAGGAAGGGAGCTATTATCTCCTTGTTTATAATATAATTCAGTATTTCCAGATAGTAGATTTTTTTCTGAAATAGAAGATTCAATAGCAATTTGTAACTCTCCATCATATCCGCCATATTTTCTTATTACATTTATTATTTCACTAAATATTCCTATTTCATCTTGACTATCTTTTGATTTACCATTGTATATACTATAAAGTTCTCTATCTGCAGTTTCTACAGCATTTTGTAGTTTTTCAAACACTTCATTTTTTTCTTTTTTATTTAATTTATATATGTTATAATACTGTTCAGTTAAACTAGAAAGAGCATGGTTTTTATCATTGTTCGAAACTGCTCTATCTGCTTGTATACCAGTAATTTTAATTAATTTTTGAATATCTTTATTTTCCAATTGTTCAGATTTGTCTTCTGTAACGTTTTGTAAGTCTGGATCATATCTTCTCGAATATTTTTGAAGAGTAAAAAATTCTGAAAAATTCTTTTTCATAAATTTTGAAAAAGAATTAAAATCATTTAAGTTTTTCTGTAAAATAAAATCTTGCAACTTTGAAATTTTATTTTCATCAATTAGTACCACAAATTCTAATATTATAATATTATTTTCAGGATTTAAATCCATTATAAATTTCTGAATATTAGTATAGTTATCATTATCATTATACTCTATAAATAGCTGTAATCGAATACTTTCAAATCTATCAATCACTTTAGTACTATCTTTTATATTTTCATATAATTCTCTTTGTTTACTTAAATTTACGTCTTCCCACATTATTTTTGATGAGTTTAGTATTTTATTTAAAATAACAAGAATAGAAGTTTTTCCACAATTGTTTTTTCCTATAATTAAGGATAAATCATCCTTAAGATTTAATTCAAAATCTTTTAATAAACGAAAATTTTCAATTTTAATTTTTTTTAACTTCATTTAATTCCCCCAATTAATAAAAACACTATTTTTACCCTATTTCTTAACCCTAGATAATATATTTATTATCTACTAAATCTCTCTTAATTTTCTAAAACTTTCCTGTATATATTCGTAATCTTCCCAATTTATACTTTTTAAAATACTTTGTCTTTCAGTAAACTGTTCAACGGAAGTTCTTATAGAAAAATACACATCTAATTTTGCCTTAGTGACATATCTTCTTTTAGTGAGATATCTTCTTTCTGAATCTGCATTTTCTACAAAATCATTTCCTTTTTCAATAATTTCATTATCATATTCATCATTAGAAGCAATAGCCTTTAATAAGAAAGTTTCTAATGCCCCCTCTTCGTCAAAAGGAATAATGAGTAATAATACTCTAAAATTTATAATATCTTGTGCACCATTTTCACAAGTACAGTTAATCCAACTATCATTAACAATATTATTTTCAATTGTAATAGAATGCTCATTAAATAATTTTTCTAATGTAGTTTTCATATTATCAAAAGTATCTATCTCATCATTATCAGTAATAATTACTATATTCTCATATCTTTCTTCAGAATTACTACCTATTCTTTGAGAGTTTAAAATTTTTGAAAAACATTTAGGAATTTCACTACATCCTCCTGTAGCTCCTATTTCTAATATTTTATCTTCTTTTATAAATATTTTTCGTTGCTTGAAACAAGATAGTTTAGAATTATTTTGTCTAGTTCTATTTAAATCATATTTCCACTCATTAACTTTCTCCATGAAATATTGAATTAGAGTTAAATCTGTTCCACCTTCACATAAAATAATGCTTTTCACTTTATCTCAACTCCAATCCAAATTCTTCCGAAGCTTCTAATGCTTTTTTAGCACTAAGTTCTCTAGCAACTATTTTATCCTCTTTTTTATATAATGTATATAAATTAATGTGAGATTGCAACTCCTCAGAACAGCTTAGAACTTTTTCTATCGCTTCTTTACTATGTGAAGTTAAAAATAATTGCACATTTAACTTTAAACAAGTTTTTAAAATCCAAGTAAAGACTTTATTCATAGCACTTGTATGAATTGCAGTTTCAAACTCATCAAGTAATAGTATTCCATTTTTAGCACTAACAACAGCACTAATTAGTAAAATAGCTTTTTTCATTCCATCGCCATAGGCATTTAAAGGAATAGTCTTTTGTTTAGATAGTACCTTATATACAATTGTATTTCCTATTTTTCCTGCATTTATACTTATAATATCCTTATCAAATTCTTTCAATACCTCTAACATATCTTGAAATAATATAGGATTATCTAAAATATCATTTAAATACACAGTACTCTCTATATGCTGAAATGGAGATACATATACTGTTTTTATTTCTTCTTTGCTATCTGTAGTAGTTAATTTACGACTTATTTCAAAAATGACATCTCTATTTACTAGATTATCATTTTTTAAAAATTCTAGCTCTAAATTTTTATTAGGAATATATTTGTTTTGTTCCTCTTCTAAATCAATAACTCCTAATATTTTATCTCTTTGCTGTGAAGTTAATAATACTTCATTTTCATGAGCATATATACTTATAGTTTTTTCCTCTTTAAGAGAATAGCTATATTTTATAACTTTTTGATTTTCTATATTGAAAAGTAATTTAAAACTTTCAAAAAGAGAAAGCTGATTTGATGAAAAGGAGTTTTCAGGTATTCTTAAAGCAATTTTCCATGATGAAGTGGCAAGTGGATTCTTCAAAGAATTTAAAACCTCTAAAATACTTGTTTTACCTGTATTATTATCTCCTGTAAAAATATTAATATCCTTAAAATTATTTAGTTGTAAATTTTTTATTCCACGATAAGTATCTATCTTTAATTTTTTTACATGTATTGCCATATTAACTCCTCTCATACACTTTTTCTTTTATTATTTTTATAAACTCAATTTTTATAAACTCACTTTAATGTGTATTATTTTAAATATTAATAAAAAAACTAAAATAACTTTCTATTTTCTTTGATTATATGAATCTAAAATGATAGATTGGGCTTCTTCAATATCGTTGATAGACTCAATATAAGAACGATAATTTAAAGTCCAAAGAAAATTCTCAGGAACATTATTACCAATACTATAATCTTTATTTGGTTTTAAAGTAAGCATCATAATTTTATTTCTTTGAAGATGAATTTCTGCAAAATATTTACCATTAATACGCCATCCTATATATTGTGGCAATACATACATTTCAACTTTTGGCAAGGTATCATATACTTTATTTTGAAGTTTTTGATAAATATCCACTATCTCAGGATTTTTTGTATTTAAATACTCTGATAAAGTAATAGGATTTGACTTTCGCTTACTATTTGATTCAATTTTTATAAGTTCTGCTGTATCTGTATCAATTTCATCTTCTTTTGAAATAGGATAAAGTTTTAATTTATCTGTTCTATCATGAATTTCTGCAATTGCTTCTAGTAAAGAGTAAGCATCCTCTTTAGTCATTGCATAAAACTCTTTTTTTCTAGGTTTTCCCTTAAAAGTATCTATTGCTCTTAAAGTAGGATTAAGTTTATCTATTAATGCATGAAGGCTTAAATCAGTTAATCTTTTAGGAACTTCATATGTTGCATAAATTCTAAAAGCAAATGGAATACATTCACTTCTATTGAGCTCTGCTAATCTTTTTTGAATATTATTTGCATAACCAATTTTTACATAATCAGGAAATGAAGGGTTAGTAAGAATATAAATTACTCCTTTAGTATCCATAGTTATATTACCTCACTTAAAACTTTATTAAAGAATTATTTCATACATTATTTTAGTCTATATTTCTTCCTTTGATTATAGCATAAAGCATAATAAAATTCTATATTATACCCTGTTATACTAAAAAATAGTGAAGATTTTACTCTCCACTATTTTCTATTATTCAATATAGCTACTTATTACTTTCTTACCATCAAAGACATAACCTAACTTAATTATCTCTTTTACACCATATCTCTCTAACTCTACATAGTATTTATTCTCATCTATCTGTTGTAAAGCTTTTTCTACTTCTTTTTCTGGCTTCTTAGTATAAGCTCTTTTCAATTCTAAGATATATCCTGCCTTTGTCTTATCTTTTGGAAACAGTATTATATCTGCTCTACCATATCCTGCTTCCATATTTGATTTAGGAAGATAATACCCATCTAAAGCGTAGAAAAATCCAAGTAATAACATATGATATGGATTCTCATAATATTTTGTTATATCATGTGAACTCATTGTATATAAAACTAGTTCTTCTACGGATTTATTTAACTGTTCTATATTTTTATCTCTCAAGGCATCTCTTAATCTATCTACCTTATCATAATTTCCAAAGACAATAGTTAAAAACTCATCTTTAAAGAAGTTCGTAATCTCTATATTAGGTATTCTTACCAAGTATCTTCCATCATCTAATCTACCATTTATAGTTAGATAACCAGAATATAGCATAAGCTCCCATACTTCACTTGCTGATAGATTATTTCCAAATCTTACATTCTCAGTTATTCTTACTGCTACCTCTTCTTGATTAAAAATCTTTTCGAGGGTTTTCAAGCCTTCTTCTCCAGTATGTTCTAAAAGCTCTCTTATCATAAAGTTAGAACTTGTATTTATCCAATATGATTTTAATACTTTAAACTGTACAAAGTTTAATATGCTCCAAGGGTTGTATATATCACTTTTCCCAAAACTATAACCATCATACCATTTCTTCACTTCTAACATTTCATAGCCTATCCTATAATAATCAAGCATAGTTTTTACTTCATCTTCTACCAATCCAAAACTTTGACTGTATTCATCATTTAAAGTTGTATAACTGATAAAATTATTTAAGTCAGAAAATATTCCTGCTTGAGCTACCCTTATTATTCCAGTAAGTACTCCCATTTGTAAATACTCATTAGTTTTAAGTACATCTCCATAAAAAGCTTTTAGGAAATCTCTCATTTCACTATAATATCCTTTTTCATAAGCACTCATAATAGGAGAATCATATTCATCTATTAATACAACTACCTTTTGATTATAGTATTTATATAATAATTTACTTAAAAAAAGGAGAGAACTTTCTAATTGTGCAGTATTACTATTTCCTTTTGCTATATCTCTAAATTTATCAATTTCAAATTCATTTAAAGTTTCCATTAAGAAAGAATAATTTATATATAAATTAGAAATTTTATCTTTGATTTTATCAAGAGCATCTTCAAACTTAGTACTACTTATTCCTTTCATACTCAGAAATATTACAGGATATTTTCCTTGCTCATCTATTAATGGAGAGTTTTCTATATATAAGCCATTGAATAACTTTCTATTCTCATCTTTATTTTCTATATCAAAGAAATATTTAAGCGTAGACATATTAAGCGTCTTTCCAAATCTTCTAGGACGACAAAATAACTTTACTTCTGCTCCATCATTTAATACATCTTCTATAAATTTTGTCTTATCTATATAATAATAATTTTCTTCAATTATTTTTTTAAATTCCTCTACTGCAATAGGTACTTTTTTCATGGTTATATTCCTCTCCTTTCTTTGATATATGATATTTATTATACCATACTATAAAGAAAATCCCTATTTTATTTTATAGCTGATATTTCTTCCCTCTCTAATCTTTTCTATTAACTCTAAATCTAACATCTCTTTAAGATAGTTCACTACACTTGACTCTTAAGTTCTAGATGTTCTTGTATATCCTTATTTATTACTATTTCTCCTAGAAGTTCTAATACTTTCAATCATTTATTATTAAGATAGGAAGATTAAATAGGTAGTGTCATTATGTCACTACCTACTTTTTCTATCAGTTATATATTATAAAGAAAAAGTCATTTTTAATCTTCCACTTTTAGCCCTACTATGTACCTTCCCATCTCACGTATAATTTTATAGGTGTCCATAATTATTATTTTTTCCTTAGCTTCATAATTATTGAGAATCTTTCTTACTGTTGTAACAGCATTCTCTCTAGTCTTTATATTTTCTATACTAATCTTTAAAGCCCTTTTTAGTATTTCGTAGTCATATATATTTTGGAGGTTTTGAAGGATAAAAATTTTATAATTAAAATTTTTATGAACTCTTTCTTCTGTTAATATATTTGCAAGTTCTTCTGCCTTATCATTATAAAATTTTTCAATTTCCTTTCGATTCAATACGTTTTGAAGAATATAATCTTTATAATCTACAAAATATTCTTCTAAAATATCAAACTCTTTAAATCTTTCTAATGTAAAAGCTTTCCTCCTTATTCTCTTGGAAACCTCTAATCTAATTCTTCTCTTCAAGTCTGGATACTTCTTTTCTACCTCAACCATATTTCTCTCTTCTAATTTACTTCTTAAATTTAGGTATTGATTATAAATCATCAATTTGTTATTGGAAGACTTATCTGCCTTACCATTATCTGAATACACCACAGTTTCATAAGTTCCTTTTATTATATCTATAATACTCTTAGGTCTTGCATTTCCTTTCTTATCACTATAGACTTTAGCAAATATCCTATACACATTAACATAACTATGAAAATCCATATCCTTTTCTATATAATAAGTAAATGGTATATCTACTCTTGCTAGCTCAATAGAGCTTACTATTTGCTTGAAAAGTGTATCATCCATTATAGACTCTATAAAATGTTCTTGAACCTCGAAACATTCATGTTTTTTAGTAATTAGGTACGCATTATTCCCATAAAAGTATCTTGGATAAGATATCTTAATATTAAGTCCTCTAGTTCTATTTCTAGATTCCTCTAGTATATCACAATATTTAAAACCATTTGGACTTCTTAAAGAAATTATATGTCCTTTAAAAAGATCCATTTCCTCCATATCAATATCCTTCTTTAATCTTACTTTTACTTGTATAGTATCTGCCATACTATGCCTCCTTCTATTATAAATTTACTAATATATTTCAGTGAGTGTATAAATTTCACTTGCAGTTCATTTATACACTCACTGATGTAAAAATAAAAAAAATACCCTAAAATAGCTAAAAAAAGCTATAAAATAAGGATATTTTAACCAAATTTATGTTATTTTTCATTATTAGATGTAATAACATAAATATTCCATAAATATAGTACCCCTGCATTTGATAGGTTTACTGACAAGAAAAATAAGAAAATATTAATGAGTTTTCTATCTTCTTAGACATTACTTTTGTTAGTGTTTTTTACTAATTTATACATGTATATTGTTATGTAATAAAAAAAGGAAGGCTTATTACCTTCCTAAAATGATCACTATTTCTTTATTATGATACTTTTATTTTCACTGTCTATTGATATAATAACTTCTCTACTATCCTTTGTTATATCAAGAACTTTTAACATATCTTTAGTGAGTGAAATACCATACTGTTCTGCAACTCCTTTCTTAGCTTTTCTATACGATAGTTTTCTCTTCATAACAATACCTCCTAGTTACATGTACATTGGTATTGTTATATCCTTTTATTAGTTTCTCTTTGTTCCATCCTCATTATAAATAACATTTTTAATAGTTTTATAATCTTTCTTTTCAATTTCTAAAATAACTTTTTTCCCTTTATATCCTGTTGCTTTTCCATCTACTAAAGTATCTTGAGCAACATTATAATTTTCATTCTCAAAAAGATATCCTGAATTATACCCTCTTCTTTGACCAGTATAATTTAGAACAAAATTTTCAGGTAACTCAAATTTTCCTTTTCCTTCAACATATTCTGAATCATTATATGTTTCTTTTATATTTCCATTATATAAACCATTTTCCCATTTCCCTTTTGCTTCTAACATTACTGTTCCATTTGCTTTATATAATGTAAAGTTTCCTGTAGGTCTTCCTTTATCATATTCAATTTCAGAAACAGTTACTTGTAATCCTGCTTTATTTGTAATTGTAAGAGATACTCCTCCTTTTGCTGGTTTATCTCCACTATATAAAACTCTTTTCCCATTTTCCATCCTTTCAGTAAAAGGGCCTTCATTATTATCACAACCTGTTAATATTCCCATTAGCATAATTAAAATAAATATTAATTTTTTCATATATAATTCCTCCTCTTTAAATTTATTTTTAATTTTGAGCTTTTCCACTATTTAAAATTTTATTAAAATACTCAGGTAGATAATCATATTTAGATTTTCTAGTTTCTGTTACATCTTTTTCAACTCTTTTCCATCCTTCGCTACCTGTAAATCGAGCATAATATCTTGTTATATTGGCTATATTTCCTTTTTTATCAAAAGATACAATTTCACCATAAGCTCTATCATCTTCATCTGATGGATCCCAAGTAATAGCAGGAGCATATACATGTAATTTTCTTACTTTATCTCCATCTAAAGGAATATTTAATTCTTTAATATATTGATTTTCCCAATTTTTAGCTTCATTTTGAGTTGTTAGCAAACAACCTTTAATAAAAGATTTTACTGTTTTTCCATCTTCATAATATTCTATTATTGAATTATCAGAGTTTCGTGTAATTGCCATAAAATCTGCAAAAATTAAGTCAGATAAAATTTCTTTATATTGATATTCATTCGTTTTTACTATTATTGTATAAAGAGATTTTTCCATTTTAGCATCTGGAATATTAATAAATAATGTTGCATTATTATAGTTTATAATCTCTCCTTTCAATCTCCCAGAACTATAAAATTCTTGTTTTTTAAATTCTGGATTATCTTTTAAATCACCAAGCCATACTCTTTCTTTCATATTTCCATTCGGAAAATACTTAATAGCAAATGTATTTGGAATAGCATTCTCAATATATAATCGTTCTAATACATTATTATTTCCATTAGAAATAAATGCTGCTATTAATTTTTTATCTTTGTTATAATGTTCTACGTCATATACACCATCATAATCTAAAAATGATCTCTTCTCTAAATATATCTCGTTTTCATTTGGAAAATAGACTTCACTACTTAAAAGAGTTCCTTCATTATCATATTCAGCTTTTCCCTCTTTTCCTATTTGCCATTTCCCTATTTTTATACCATTTTTATATTTTCCCTTTTCAAATAATTTACCATCTATGTAAGTTTCATAATTTCCATCTAATACTTCATCCTTATAAAAGCATATTTTTTCAATTTTCCCATTTTCATCATAAGTTTTAGTTTCTCCAACTCTTTTTCCAGCTTTATATTTTCCTTCAACCATTAAATTTCCATTTTTATACCACTTTTTAAACTTTCCATCTAAAACTCCATTGTCATATTCAACTTCTTGATATTTTCCATGCATAATTCCATCATATCCAAATCTTACTAACTTATTTATTGCTTCAAGCTGAGAAGTATATTGTAAATCTGTATAATATAAAATACATTTACCATCTTTTTTACCATCTTTATATTTTACTTCTTCTATATAAAAACCTGGCATTCCAAACATTCCAATTTGCATTCCTTTAAATTTTCCATGTAATACTCCATTTTTATAATTAGCTACTCTTATTAATCCACCATCACTTCCAAAATTCTTACTTTCTCCATGATATAATCCTTTTTTAAATTTACTTATCTCTGAAATATATACATTTCCTAAACCATCAATATTTGTAAGCTCATAACTTCCATTCAAATTTTTACCATTAAGTGAATTATAAACAATAACTTTTCCATCTGGAGTTCTTTTCCTTTCTGGAATAACTCGTTCATCTCCACAAGAATAGAAAAATAAACTTCCTAATAATAATAACAATTTTATAACTTTTTTCATTCCTGTTCTCCCTTATTTTAATATGTTATATTTTCCTATCAATGGTAATCTTTTTACTTTTCCTTTAATTGCATTGATAATTCCCATTATTCCACAAACTCCAATAAAGATATATCCTAATAATCCTACTATCCATCCCAAAATAGGAATTATAAAAATTATTGTTAGGATTATTCCTGCTAACATCAAAATTATTCCTTGATTTGAATGAAATCTTATATATTTTGATTGAGGTTTAGTTAATAACGGAATTAATAGTAATATCCCTAAATAACATAAAACTGCCATTCCTTTATTTTCTCTGATATCCTCATCTGTTATTTCATCCTCTACTATTGTAGAATCCTCTACCTTTATTTTATCTAATATAGATTTTCCTAATTTAGCTCCACATTTAGAGCAGTATTTCTGTCCTTCTTGATAAGGAGTTCCACATTCACAAATTAATGGGATTTTCTCTTTTACCTCAGTACTTTTTCCACAGTTGCTACAAAATTTGTCATTAGGGCTTATTTCATTCCCACAATATTCACAAAATTTTTTCTCTAATTTTTTAGGATCCACCTCCATATTTTGTTCATTCAAATTTTCTTTTTCATTCATAACAATCCTCTCCTTTATGCTATATATTCTATGTACTTAACTTCAAATTGATATTCTTTATCCCCAGTTTTAGCTCTTAGAAATGAATAACCTGTAGATATATCTCTTTCTAAGGCTATTCCTACTATTTCCCATAAATTTCCTTGATAATATATCTTTATCTTCTTTTTCTTCTTTACTGCCTGTTCTAACTGTATAAATAAATGTTTAAAAAGTATTTTTTGTCTTATACTTGGGTGTAAATTAGCATAGGTTATAAATAAATTCTTTAAAAATATTCCTTCTTCCTCAACATGACTTAATTTAAGCATATCAGGAAAAAGCTTAGTATTTTTCTCATTAAGAGTAAATAAGATTGACTTTTTTTCATCTACTGTTTCTAAACCTATTTCTAATCCTCTTTCAAATCCTAATCCCTCAACTATAAGGTTGAATAAAGTTTCTCCCTTCATCTCAAAATACTCTCTATCTGCTTGTAAAACTTCTTGAACAAGCTTAGGAAATGTGACTCTAACCTTTCTTCTCACATACTTCCTCCTTCATATTCCTTATTAGTATAATTATACAACTTTTTCCAAAGGGCAAAAAAGGAACATTTTTTTTATTTTTTCAAATTAAAACCTTCTATTTATCAATAGCTTATTAACTTTTTTATACTATAAAACGTACTCATAGCGAGTACATTTTATAGTAAACCTTCTTCTCTAAAACTAAAATGCTCATCATTCCCTACAATTATATGGTCTAATACTGCTACATTTATCTTTTCTAATAGTTCTTCAAGGGCTTCTGTCAGTTGTATATCTTGTTTACTTGGTCTAAGATTTCCACTTGGGTGGTTATGTGCTAGTATTACCCCAGCTGAGTTATATCTTAAGACTTCTTCTAGTACTACTCTTGGGTATATTGCTGATTTATCTATAGTTCCATAAAACAGTGTCTTTTCAGCTATTAGTTTATTAGCATTATTTAGAAATAATATTTTAAACTCTTCATTATTTCTTGGAGCTAGATTTATCTTTAAAAACTCAAGTAAACTCTCTTTATTCTTTATAGTAGTTAAATCTCTTCTTTTTATTCCCTCTTTGCTTATATAGTGTATAAGTTCCTTTAGTTCCTCTATTTCTTGTGTACCTTCGTAATTTCTCATTTTGTAAATTACTTCTTCTTTATCTTTACATTTTAAAAATTTTAATATCTTTTTCATAAGTTCTCTCCTTAAATAGTAATACCCCTCTATTAAGAGGGGTACATGCTCTATGCGACATATTTTCTATACACATTTAAAAACTCTGCTATATCTTCAATATTATTTACATTTAAACTTTCATACTTGATATAGAAGTTATATAGACTAGCTATACTCATATCTTTATCAATCCTAGCTCCAGTATTCTTAAAATATTTATAAATCTCATTGTAGAATACTATCTTAAAAGCTCTTTCAAATATCTCTTCCTTATTTAGTGTTAGTATGGAACTTTTAAATTTTAAATATTCCTCTGTTAATCTATCCATTAGTTTTCCTCCAAATTCTTTATATATGCTTCTATGAGATTTTGTGTATCTTCAAATCTTCCTACAATATAGTCATCACTCTCCATATAGAAGTAATAGAGGTCTTTAAGTGATTTTATCTTTTCTAAATCTCTTACCTTTATATCCCCATACTCAAGATAATTCATAATATCATTATAGAATTTTATCTGCCCTGCCATAGTGTAAACTTCTCTACTATCCTTTTCTAAGGTTTCCTCTTCAAATCCTATATATTCATCTAGTAAGTTTTGATAATTATTCATATCTCATCATTTCCTTTCTATGCTATTAGTTCTGCACATGCTTGTGATATTTTCTTATCTTTGGCATTAGCTTTTAGATATTTGATATAGTTAATATCTCTATCATAAATCTCTTGTAGTGTCATTCCTTTATACTTTCCAAACTCTATTACTATTTTGCTACTTCCTACTACTTTAGGTTCATCTTTCTCTGCTTCTAACTTTCTGAATATTAGGTTATTATCCTCTAGTTCTAACTCTGGCTCTATTGTAAATACATAGCCTTTACCTTGTTGTCTTACTGGATACCACTTATTTTTAGCTTTATATAAATATCTTCCTATTCCAAATCCACTACTTGCTACTCTTTTAAAAGCATTAGATATTCCCCCCTTTATACTTTCATACTCTGTCATACTTGCTCCATCTTCTTTGGTTATCCATCTATCATTGATTTTGATAGATAGAGAACATATGAATCCTGCTGATACCTCTCTATATGATACAGTCCAACCATCAATTCCAAATAGCTCATCTAACCTATTTTGGATAGCCCTTGCCTGTACGTAGGCAAGAGCTAATCCCTCCATCTTATCCTTATTAACTGCTCCAACTCTAAATTCTAATTCCTCTCTAGCAAATGGCTCTCTTAATTTTTCTAATAACTTATCCACACTCTCAATCCTCCTTTTAATATTCGCTTGGAAACATAATAGTCCAATATTCCCCTACTACTTCATCTAAGCCTAATACTGTCCATACTTTACACTCTTTAACTTCATAGCTTAAGTCAAATTCCCTTTTATCTTGTGGCTCTTCTTGTCTATTAATCATCTTTTTATCTTTAAATTCAAATATCTGAAATGGGTCTAATCCTTGAGCTTCCTCTTTTTCTTCCTTTAATCTTAAGGCTGATACTACCATTAGTAATGCTCTCACATCTAAATCATGTCTTATTAATGGTGTCATAAATATAGTTCTCATCATATCTCTCCTTTTTATATTCTTACTCCTATGATTACTTCTTTACTTAAGTTATTTACTACTAACTTTCCATTTAAAATATCTTGGAATATGTATCTTGAATCATCATCTGGAATATCTACAATAGATAGATTAGTCTTATTCTTTTGCTTTACTTCCTCTAACATTTCCTTGATAACTGCTTTAGGAATTTTAGGGATATTCCTATTAGTTTCAGATAGTGATATACTTACTACCTTTCTAACATTAATTTTCTCCATCTCTGCTATTAATCTCTCCAATATTTTTATAACTCTTTTTGTACTTAACATAATTACTCCTCCTCTTTTCCTTCAATTAAATCTATTAATCCTTTTTTATCCATACTTCCATATAGCAACTCTTCAAATGATGATAGAGCTACATCAAATGCTTCATCTAGCCTTACATCTTTACTTTTCCATAGTGCTATATATTTGTACTTTCCACTTATGTCCAAATTAAAATAGGCCCCATATAACATGGCTCCTATCTCTGCTTCTACTTCCTCTTGATTTTGACTTTTAGGATTTTCTCCAAAATGATTTAGATAATGAGTAAACTCATGCATAAGTGTTCCACTCATAGCTACATATTTATCTTTTCTAAGTGTAATAGTATTTCCATCAGTACAACCTCTAGCATGAAGTTCTTTCACTATATTAACTGGAAGATACTGTTCTACTATTTCCTTAGATTTTTTAAATAATTCTATTATCTTATATTTGCTATCCCCTTGCTTCATTCTAGTATCAACCTCTGGAATTATTAGTGCCTTATCAGTAGGAATAGTACTCTTAATATCAAATACATTAGCATATTTATATCCATATACATATTGCTCTTCTTTTCCATCAACTATCTTCTTACTGATAAGTGGGACTAAGATTTGAATAGCTTTAGCTCCCTTTTTGATATTGTACCCAAGCTCTTTCCATCTTTTAAAACTAGCTATCATAGTGGCTGTCTTATCTTGCTTATAGATTAAGATATTATTCCTAATACTATAGTTATAGAAGTTCTTTCTCCTAAATTCTATAAAGTCCTTTAACTCTTGTGAGTTCTCCAAGAAGTCTTTTATCTTATCATTTATATTTTCTTTTAACCCTTCAATTATTTTCAATAAATCCTTATTTTCCATTTTACTCTTTTCCTTTCTAAAATATGTATAAATCTATACTTTTTTGTCAAAACTATATATACTTTTCCTAGATAGGAATTAGGAAAGTTAGAATTTATAGTACTTTCATCAATCCTTACATTTTCCTAATTCCCTGAGATTTTTCCCTAGGATCCCTATTTCCCTTTGAAATCTTTAATTAAAATTTTTACTTTCCCTAAAAACTCCTAAATTATTTCAGTAATAATGAATAATCCTCCTTGAGGATTGCTCCACTAACCACTATATTTTTCTTTAAACTATCTCCTATCAGCTTTTTAGATGGTGTTACTTCTTCTTTCACTATTAGATATTCCTTAGGTATTTTAGATAAATCTATTATCTCTACACTAGTAGATTTTCTTAAACTAATATTTCCTAAATCAGTTTCAATCTTTTTCTTATCTAGCTCTAATAGTATTCCCTTAATATATTCTTTTAAGGAATTTATTTTCCTTTCTCTACTCTTTTTAAGTCCCTCTAGTCTATCTATCTCTGTTTTAGCTACTACATTTTCTAACTCCAAGTTTCTAATGTATCTAACTATGTTAGAACTTTTATTTTCCAATTCCTCTCTCAAATACTCCATCACATCATCATAGCTTTCTTTATCCATCTCATCTTGATTACTCTCCAAGAATATATCTAAAGTATCAATCATTGCATTTTTAATCTCATAAGCTTTCATATTACCACTTCCCTATTTATTATTTGTTAAATCATCAATAGCCTTAATAGTAGTACCTACTATAACTAAAATTCCACCAATTGTTCCTAACATATCTCATTCCTCCTTTGTAATATAAAAACCCTAGCACATATTTTATGCACTAGGGTTTAATTATTTTGTATATACAACTGATATATACATTCTATAATATATAATTATTTATTTTTTAAGGATAACCATTCTTTTAGTTGAAGAACTTCTTTCTCTTCATAATTTATAACTTCATTTATATTTTCTTTTAATTGTTGATAAAGATCATAATTTAAGTAAGATGTAAAATATACTTGAAAAATAGCATCTATTATTAATTTTACATCCATATATAAAGTTTTATTGTTTATAAATTTTCCATGCTTTTTCTTTATATCAACATAATAATTTGTAATTTTTCTAAGCTCTTGTAACTCTTGTCTATCATCTAGAATTATTCTTATTATTTTAGGTAAAAATTTATCTTCTACCTCCATAGATTCAAACTCAACTTTATTTTTTGGCAAGATATTTTCATTTTCTAATGCTTTCTTTGAATAAACTTTGATTTCTTTTTCAGTAAAGAAGAATTCTAAAATTTTTTTTGTTACTTTCCTATCTGCTTCTAAGTGATCATAAACACATAGAATAAATTCAGACTTTCTGTGATTATCAATATAGGAATATAATTTTTTCCTTTTATAAGATATTTGGCTTAGATAAATCCCTTTAAAAAAAGCAATATAAATAATATTTAAAAGTTTTGCCTCTATATCATTAATTCTTTCATAATTTTTGATTACTGTCTTATAAAATACATCTATTGATAAATAACTTTCTTCAATTGTTATCCTCTTATTTTTTTTATTTTCATTTTTTAGGTACATTTTTAATTCTTCTATTGAGAGGTTTGATAATGTTTCTACTTCATCTGAAACTATAGGAGGAAGATCTATTTTTTTTAATTCTTCCATTACTCTCAGATATCCTATATTTTCATTAATATTTTGATAAAGTTGTAAGAAAAAAAAGAGAAACTTATATGTTTTTATTTTTTGCTCTTTTGTGCTAATTATCTCTAATTTAACTTTATAAAAATACTCTTCTAATTTTTTTTCTAATTTTTTTATATCTATTTCAATATTTTTTTTGTAATTTTCATAATGTTCTTTTAAGTCTTCAGATAAATTTTTAGGAAAAATCAAAAGACGTTTTTTTTCATTTAAAATCCGAATTATTTCCACTAAACTAGCTACAGTTAATATATATTTTGGAATTTTATTCTCAATATCCATTACACTTAAAATATCAGTAGAAGTTTTCTTCCATCTTATAACTCCCATGTAATCTATACTCAAATATTTTTCTAAATCTTTATATAGATAAAACAATATTTTTTCTTGTAATTTTGATGAATCTTTATATATTAAATTTTTATTTAGTTCACTTAAAAAATTTCTATTACTCCCAGAATCCTCTTTTGAATTTTTTAGTAATTTTTCACTACTATTAAATAGCTCAATAATATCATCAGTAAATTTTGTTCTATCTGTTTCAAGTAACTTAAAAATATATATCAAGTTTTCTTTACCAAGTATTTCTTTAAAACCATTTATCATCCTTTGCTTTTGCTTTTCCTTATTTCCTCTTTCCCTTTCTAATTTTAATGCTTTTTCATCTTCAGCTAATAATTTTTCCAAAGTTGTTTCCTCATTTAAAAAATTTTTATCCATACTTTATCTATAATACTCCTTTTTTAATTAATTTTTTTTGTTCCTATGTATTTTTTTATAATTATATAGTAAATTATAAAAGAAATCAAAGAAGAAGTGAGGTGGAGATAACAAATATAAAAATAAGTTCTAAGGAACATACTATAAAGCTTGGAAATAGTTCACATAAATTTAGGCTAACAGAAATAATATTATTATAAGGAGTAAGAATGGAAGAAATTATAAAATTAGCATATCAATCAAATAAAAACTATCTTTTGGATATAATATTTGGAAAAGTTTATAGTGAATCCTATTTAAAAGAAGTTATCAACAAAACAGATTATCTTATTTTAGGAAGGGGAGTTATATCTAGAAATAATTTAGTATCCATTAAAAAGGATAAAACAATAGAGATTTTAGAAAAAACTTTTATTCCTATTCAAACAGAAGATGAGTTTCAGGCTTTTAAAGAGAGATTAGTACTTGAAAAAAAAGAAAGTGATCAACAGAAACAGACCACAACAGGGCAATGGAAAGTTAAATTAAAAGAAGTTATAGAAGAAAATACTCCTGAGGGTACATCAGATGAAGATAAGGAAAAAATTTTTGAAATTGTCTTAAATTGTCCAATAAAAAAAGCGGAGCTAACACCTTACTATTGGAAAATATATGACATAGTAGGAACTGCAGAAAAAACTAGAAATATTCTTATGAGTAAGGATGGGATAAAAATTGGAAAAAATGAGTTCCCCAAAAAAAATAGATATAATACAGAGGAGGAAAATTAAATGGCAATACTTTCTGATAATGTAATAAAAGAAACAATAGAAAAAATGGATGGGAAAGCTTTCAAAGAGATGGTGTTAAAATCAATGGAAAGAGAAGAAAAAAAGGAGAATCTACCATATGAAATAGTAGATTTAGCTAAAAATAAACCTTCCTTTCCAACATTTACTGCTTCCATAGAGAAGAAGTTACGTTATGATGATGAAATGGTATCTAGTAATAATAGTTTTGAAGCTTTTATAAATACTGATACCTACACTAAAGAATATGGGATAACTCTTAAAATTAAAGATAGTAATTTTGAATTACTTCTACCACTTCCAGATAAAATAAAAAAAGAGTTTTATCTAAATATAAAAACAGGTACTTATACTTGTGAAGGAGAAATTAGATATACTCCAGAAATGAATATCTTTACAGTTCATTATCTCAAAATTTATACTTATCGAGATATATTTAATGTTTGGAGGAATATAACTTCTAATAGTGATAGAGCAATTAAATCTAGAATAGATCTTCTTATTTCAAAATTTGGACTTGAACCAAATAATTTGCTATATATGGAAAAAATAGTATTTTTACTACGACTAGTTCCTTTAGTTGAAAAAAAATATTTAATGGTAGATATTTCAAAGAGAGAAATAGGAAAAAGCTACTTATACTCTATGCTAGATTTCAACTTATATACTAATTGTATAACTAGAAGTACTGCTTTTATAGATGGAAGGAATGGAAAAGAAGGTGATTTTTTCTCTGAAGATATAGCTTATATAATTGATGAAATAGGAAAGGTCAATGATCCAGAAGTAATAACATCAATCCAAGTTTATAAAAATGGGGATAAAAACGAAGGAATTATTCAAGCTGGAAAAAGTAATAAAAAATCTAGTAATTCAATTATTTTACTAGGAAACCCCAAAATTACTGTAGATTTTAATAGAATATTTAAAGATAAAACCAATATATTTGCTAATAATATAATAGATAAAAATGAAGATAGTACAGCATTTCTAAGTAGGATTGATAGTTTGATTCCCTCTTATGGTTGCCGTACATTTAATTCTTCGATGTTAAAGAAAGAGGGAAAAGATAAAGAGTTTTTAGAAATATTTAAAAATGCTTTACCAATATTAAGAGAAAAAGAATTAAATATCTCTGAACTTTTAAAAAAATATAACCTACCTTATTCTTTTAGTAGCCCAAGAGAAGAGAATGCTATTTTTAAAACTTTAGAAGGATTACTAAAACTTTTATATCCAGAAGTGTATATAGGATATAATAATCTTTCTCAAGAAATATTAGGTTTTCTACTAGTAATTGCTATCATAGCTCGTCAAACAGTAAATAACCAAATAGCAATAATAGAAAAGAGAGAATTAGGAAATATCAGTTTTTATCCTTATAACATTAAAAATGTTTATTTTAATTTAGAGGGTAGCTATGTATATACTCCTCATAGAATATTTATAAATGAGGGAACTACAATAAGAAAAATTCCACTTGATACAGTAGGAATAGAAATAAATAAATTAGAGATAAACTATTTAAAACAAATGAATTATCAATTTGAAGAAATAGGAATTGGAGAATTAAGACACTCTTTGAATATTACAAATAACTTTGAAAAGAGCAATCTCATGTTTAATTATTTAACTGGAAATATAGAGAAAAATAACAAATATAATATTATAAAAAATTATACCTTAGTTAATTTTTAGTTAATTATATATCATAATAATGAAATCATGTAATGGAGGTAAATAGTTATGAAGATTAAGAAGTCAGAAGAAAAAGTTAAGAAAAAAACAATAATTAAGAAGGAGGTATATATAAGTATTCAAGAAGAGGAAATTGATAGCAACACTTTGATATCTAGATTAGCCAAAGATTTGCTCGGGGTGTAAATACTTGGAGTGAGAGAGGGAAACTTTCCTCTCTCAAATTTAAAATAATAAAATTGTAAAAATTATGGAGGTAGAAAAGATGAAAAAAGCAGTAGCGTATTGTAGATTTAGTTCAGATAATCAAAGGACAGAGAGTATAGATGCTCAAGTGAGAGCAATAGAGGAATATTGTAGAAAAGAGGGATACACCCTAATTAAAATATATAAAGATGAGGCTATATCTGGAACTTCTATTGATGATAGGGAAGAGTTCTTAAAAATGATAGAGGATTCCAAGAATAAAGAATTTAATTATGTGATAGTACATAAATTTGATAGATTTGCAAGAAATAGATATGACCATGCTATTAATGAAAAAAAGCTAAATGAAAATGGAGTAAAACTTATATCTGTTTTAGAACAATTAAATGATTCTCCAGAGGCAGTTATTCTAAAGTCAGTACTTACAGGAATGAATGAGTACTATTCCCTTAATCTAGCTAGAGAAGTTAGAAAAGGGCAAAAAGAAAATGCTTTAAAGTGTGTACATAATGGGGGAATACCACCACTTGGATATGATTTAACTGAAGATAAGACTTATACAATAAATGAGGAAGAAGCCAAAGCAGTAAGATTAATATTTAAAATGTATCTTGAAGGGAGAGGGTATGCTTATATAGCAGATGAATTAAACTCTTTAGGATTTAAAAATAAATTAGGGAAACCTTTTAAAAAGATAAGCATTAGAGATACATTATACAATGAAAAATATATTGGAACCTTCATTTTTGGAAAAAAAGACAAGAAAGGAAAACTTACAGGTAAAGAGATAAAAATAGAAAATGGAATACCAGCTATTATATCAAAGGAAGATTTTGAGAAAGTCCAAATAATGTTACAAAAGAAAGTTAGAAGTAGTTCTGGTCGTTCAACTGCATTAACTACTTACCTTTTAACTGGATTATGTGAGTGTGGAGAATGTGGAGGAAGTTATTCTGGGGGATATAGATCAGTTAATAGAAATAAAACTGTTTCATATGGTTATCAATGTAGAAATAGAAAAGATAAGGTCAATGATTGTAAAAATACACCTATTAGACGTGAGGTATTAGAGGATTTAGTAATAACAACATTAAAAGAAAATATTTTCTCTACTTCACAAATAGAAGTAATTACAGATAAAGTATATGATTATGTTCAAGATACTTTTAAACGTTCTAACAAAGAGTTAATTAAAATAGATAAGAGTTTAGAAAAGTTGAAAGCAAAAGCTGAAAAATTATTAGATTTAACATTAGATGGAACTATTTCAGATTATGAGTACAGAAATAAAAAAGGAGAGATTGATATGGAAATATTAAACTTAAAAGAAGAAAGATTTAAATATACAGATGCCCCTAAATTTATGGATAAACAAAAAATAAAAAATCATCTTATTGAATTAGGTAAGAACCTAGATTCTAAAGATGAAAATTTACTTAAAATTTTAATCCAAACTTTTGTAAAAAAAATTGTCGTTCATCGTGACTCGATAGCCTTAGAACTTAGAATTTTTCCAGGTTTGACACCTGCTAAGGTTGGTGGAGATGACGGGAATCGAACCCGTGTCCGAAACTACCAGCGCCATAGGCTTCTACAATGCTTAGTCTACTATTTTATTTCGCAACAATCACTCCCGCAGACAGGGCTGACTGAAGCTATTCTCTAAAATGTCCCTTTGAGCTTAGAGAAATCACTAAAGGTAATCTGTATATTGGTAACACCTCGGTTGGATTCTCCTACAGAAGAGAGAAACCAGAGGTGAGCTGACTAATTAAGCAGCTAAAGCGTAATTTCTGTTTCCATCTAAACGATGTGTTGACCTCTCACAGCGGTCATCCTGGCATGCTACCTATAACCTCATAACCCCGTCGAAACCTTTGCATCCCCATTATTTAATTGTACATAATAGTATAACATATTTTAAAAAAAATTTCTATCTAATTTTTGTCATTCTTTGAATATCTCTTTGTGCATCTCTTTTAGCAATACTTTCTCTTTTATCATAAGTCTTCTTACCTCTAGCTAGAGCAATAGATACTTTAACATATCCCTTTGAAAGATGTATATCTAATGGAACTATTGTATACCCCTTTTGAGTAACTTTCTCATGAAGTTTTCTAATCTCTTTTTTATGTAATAATAATTTTCTAACTCTTCTCTCCTCTGGATTGTATACACTCCCAAAACTCCAAGGAACAATAGACATTCCCATTATAAATACTTCTCCATTTATAATTCTAATAAAAGATTCTTTTATACTTACTTTTCCAGCTTTAGCTGATTTTACTTCGCTTCCAACTAACTCTATTCCTGCTTCAAATTTATCTTCTATAAAATAATCAAAATAGGCTTTTTTATTCCCTGCTAAAACCATAATTTCCTCCAATATTTTCATTACTATCTTACAATATTATACTGTATTTTATATTTTTTTTCTATCCTTTTTAAGTTTTGTTATTAAAATACAAAAAATATTTTTTATTCCCCCTTGATTATTAAAAAAAATATGGTATACTCTTACCAAGATTGGATTAGATGAAAAACAGAAAAGGTTTTTGTTTTATAAATATATTACTTCAAATAAGTCTTATTCTGCTATTATTAAGTTTTGGTTTTATCTACTTTAAAAAATTAATTGAAAGAGAGGAGTTGATAAGAGCTAAAACAGAAATTTATGAAGTTTTTACAACATATGGTATCAAAGCCCATAATAGTAGAACAAATTATGAAGTAAAATTAGACTATCTTAAAAAAAATATTACAATTTCTCAAATGTCTGTTATTGATAAAGAGATTATCCATCTACCCCAAAATTTAAAATATATTACTATTTTTGATAAACAAACCCAAGAAAAATTTAATGCTAAAATTACTTCTCATGGAAATATCACACCCTCTTTTAGTATTTATATTTTTGATTATAATGATATTGCACAATACAGGATATCTTTTTACGGATTCGACTTAATAAAGTATATGCAAATTAATGTATACAGAAATATTAATGATACAACCCCTAAATATAATACCATCTTAAATTTTCACAACAAATGGACTACTACAAATCCTAAATGGAAGGAGGAGTAAGTATGAAGCTTATCATTATTTTACTTTTCTATTTTATAACTAGCTTTTTATTTGGAGAAAATACTACACAAGAGATAGTAAAAGTAAATATTATAATTAAAGGAAATAACTATATTACATATTTTATTCTTTCTTCTCAAGAAAATCCCAATAATTTTTTTATTGTAGGTGAAAAATTATGATAAAGAATAATTCAGAAAAAATTAGAGAGATATTTAAAGAGTTAAATTCTAATACTAAGAAATCTAAAAATACTACTGAATTAAAAATTGATTCCTCCCTTGAAACTAATAATCCAATTGTTGTAAAAGGTCTCAGTGCTATTATACTATTAGGTGTTGAGAAAAGAGCTAGTGACATACATATAGAACCTCTAAAAAACAGAACTAGAATTCGTTATCGAATAGATGGATTACTTTATGAAGAGATGGGTTTTGATATTTCTCTTCATTCCTCTATTATATCTAGATTAAAAATTATTTCAAATCTTGATATCACTGAGAAAAAACTTCCTCAAGATGGAAAATTTAGAATGAAAATAGATGAAAAAACTATTGATTTCCGCGTATCTATTGTCCCACTTATTACAGGGGAAAAAGGAGTAATTAGAATTTTAGATAGTGAAAGTTATAATTTTAATTTAGAAAATATTGGACTTAGTTTAGAGGATTATAATAAAATCTCTAATCTTATCAATAAAAAGAATGGAATAATTTTAGCTTGTGGTCCCACTGGCTCAGGTAAAAGTAGTCTTATCTATTCCATTCTAAAAAAATTAAACAATGGAGTAGTAAATATTTCAACTGTTGAAGACCCAGTGGAGTATGAAATAGAAGGAATAAATCAAGTACAATACAATCAAGAAATAGGAAGAGATTTTTCTACAATTTTAAAAGCTTATCTTAGACAAGACCCTGATATTTTAATGATAGGAGAAATTAGAGATTATGAAACAGCAGAAATTGGAGTAAAATCAGCTCTCACTGGGCATTTAGTCCTATCTACATTACACACATATGACTCTCTTAGTGGAGTTTTTAGATTACTTAACATTGGAATTGAAAGATATATGATTTCTGCTTCTGTTATTGGAATAATTGCTCAACGTTTAGTAAGGAAGCTGTGTCCTCACTGTTTAACTATTGATAATAATTCTCTTGGAAAATTATCTCTTTTACAAGTAGATTTAAACTCTTTTAAGGGAAAAACTTTTTATACTAATACTGGTTGTGAATATTGTAATTATACTGGTTATAAAGGGAGAATAGCTATATTTGAATTACTTATAATAGATGAAGATATAAAAGCTTATATCGAAAAAGGAGTATCTATTCAAGAGTTACAAAATCTAATAAAAAGTAAAAATGTAAAAACTCTAATTGAAGATGGAATTGAAAAAGCTCTAAATAAAATAACCTCATTAGATGAGATTATAAGGCAGTGTTAATTATGAAAACTTACTTTTTTAAAGCATATAATATAGATAGAAAAAAAGTTTCATCTACTTTAGAATTTAATTCTGCAAAAGAGTTTCATAGATATCTCAATAAAAATAGATTAACTCTTATATCTTATAAGATAATTACACCTAAATATAAAATTACTCAAGAAAATATCCTAATATTTACACAAAATTTAAAAACTCTTTTAGATAGTGGGCTTACAATATCCTTGGTTTTAGATATCCTTAGTACTCAAGAAAAAGATATACAGTTTTCTAAAGTTATAAAAAATATACGAGATAAAATATTAAATGGAAATAGTATCTATTCTGCTTTTTATGACTATAATACTATATTTGGGGATACATATTTAAATTTACTTTTAGCAGGAGAAGAGTCTGGAGAGCTTGTGGAAAATCTTGATAAAATTTGTGAAATTATATCTCTTAAAGAAAAAATTAAAAAAAATATTAAGGAAGCTCTTTTTTATCCTGCTATAGTTTTTGTATTTACTATTTTTTTACTTATATTTATGCTTACATTTGTGTTTCCTAATTTTATTTCCTTATTTCAAGGTACAAATACAACTTTACCTTTACTTACAAAAATTATTATATTTTTAAGTCAAAACATATTCTATATTCTACTTATCCTTAGCATACTTATCCTATTTTTTATAAAAATATTAAAAAAATTACCTTTGGAAAAATATCAAAGTTTTATACTCAATCTACCTTTTTATGGAAAAATAATAAAGAAAAATTTAATTATATCTCTTTGTCAAAATTTTTCTATAATGAACAAAGCTGGAATAAATATTATTGATATTTTAGAAACCTTAAAAAAAGCAACTCCATATATTTTTTTGCAAAAAGAGCTACAAAAAATTCAGATTAAAATAAAAATAGGAAATACTATTGAGGAAGCTTTCTCGTCTACTAATCTTTTCTCTTCTACTGAAATAAAAACTATCTCTATTGGAGAAAGGACAGGAAGATTAAGTGAAGCTTTTTCCTCTATATCTTTTATTCTACAAAAAGATTTAGAATCCTATCTCTTTAAACTTACAACACTTTTACAGCCATTTTTACTTTTAATCTTAGGAATAATTATAGGTATCATAGTTTTAGCTATCTATCTACCTATATTTAATATTACGGATATCATAATTTAAGGAGGATATTTTATGAAAAACAAAGGTTTTAGTTTAATTGAGGTTACAGTAGCTATTGCTCTTATTGGAATTATGGCAGGTATTGGTGTTCCAAAACTTCGTAGACAGATGGCTTTAGGAAGAGATACTAAAGCTATTGCTACTTTAGGAACATTACGAACAGCAAGTGAATTATATTTTATTGAAAATAGTAAGCCTCTTTCTGAAACTCCAACTTCTGAAGAGAGTGAAAATATTACTACTGCTCTTAAAAAATTAGAACCTTATTTAGATGAAAAAACTTTTAAAGAGATAGAAGATGGAGAGTTGGAAATAGGTGGCAGTAGAGCTAAAAAAGTTGATATTGATGAAGCAGATGAAAATATTACTTATGGTGGTACTATCTCTCTTACTTTTAAAAATCCAGATATAAATAAATCTACTGGTAGTGATGGTGTATATATTTGGTTTAAACCTAGTGAAGGAAAAGAGTATGATACAAAGGGAAACAAATGGATAGAATATTAATTATAATTATACTTTCTATTATTATGTGGATAGATATAAAAAAACTGTATATTCCTAATTTTTTAAATCTTCTACTACTTATCATTGCTATATATTTAAAAAAATTCGATTATGAAATTATAGAAAATAGTATTATTGGTATGGGTATCTATACTCTTCCACTACTTTTTCTCTATGGTTATCTCTCAGATATATTAAATAAAGAGGTTTTTGGATTTGGAGATATAAAATTATTAATGACATTAGGATATATCTTAGGTTATAGTAACTTTTTTGATATATACTTATTCTATCTTATATCATTTATTTCTGCTTCTTTTATAGGAATTATACTATTAATAAGAAAAACAAAAAGAAAAGAGATTCCATTTTCTCCATTTTTGATAATTGGATTTCTTTTTTTATGGCTGAGGTAATTATGAAAAATAAAGCTCTTACTTTTATAGAACTGATTATATCTTTAGCTCTTTTTTTCATAACTCTTTTTCCTCTAGTTAAATATATTCAATTTTCATTTGCTAGTAATAGAAGATACCTAGCTTTAGAAAAAAGTTATTACAATTTTAAAGCTATTGAAAAGCAATTAATAGCTCAAGATTGTGAAATTTTAAAAACTCATTTGGGAAAAAGAGAGTATAATTTTGAAAATTTTGGAAAAGATAGCTTTACAGAAAAATTTTTTATACCATATCCAATTAATAAAAACTCTAATTTAAAATTAGAAATCTCTAAAACATATTATCAATTCGAAGATAAAAAATATGATTATTTAGAGGTTTATTTTATGTATATAGACAGTAATAAAAGTTTTGAAAGTAGAAATTTAGTTAGCAATTGGTGATTATATGAGAAAAAATTCTGGATTTTCTCTTTTAGAATTAATAGTAACTTTAGGACTTTTTTCTATCTTTTCTCTACTTATTTCTCCATTACTAAAAGTTTCTAATACTCTTAACAATTCTATTGCTAAGCAAAGTCTTTTTGAAAAAGACTCAGCTAAGATTATATCATTAATAGAAAAAAGTATAAAAGATAGCAATATAATCAAAGGGAATTATATTGGAAAAGAGTATGTAGAAAATGGAGCTATAGTTTTACAATATGATAAGGAAATCTATCTTGGACTAACTGAAAATTTTTTTAAAAATAAAACCTCAAAAGGAAATACACTTTTTTTAGAATATCCTGTAAGTGATGGAAAAAATATTTTTTATTCCTTTATTATTTTTAGATTTTACTATGGAGAATTACAAGTGATTGAGTGTAAAAAAATCAATAATGAAGTCTATGTTGAAAATAAAAATACTATTCTTGAAAATATATATGGATATTTTGAAAAAATAGAAAACGGAATTATTATAGAGATGGAAATTTTAGATAGTGATTTTTTAAAAGCTAGGAGTTTAAAAGGGTATGCAAACTTTAAAAAAGAGATTGAAAAATAGAGCTTTCATATTAATTGGTACTCTTATTCTTATTGTCTTTATATTGGGAAATTTTTTATTGGGATATAGAATTATTTATAAAAAAGGTGAAAGATTAAATTCCTATTTTTCTACTATTTCCATAGATTCAAAAGTACATAATTTACAAACTCTTGCTTATGACGAATTAAAAAGAATAGATAAAGAGATCTCTTCTGGTAATTATCAAAGTGGTGCTGAATATATTGGATTTGAAGAAAATTTTAATAGAGTTTGGCTTGGAAATAGTAAAAATAGCTATAGCTTTAATAGATATCTACTTTATAGAATAAGATTTAATGGAAAAACTTGTTATAAATATGGTGATGGAGACAATAAAAATTTTAAAGAGATTATTTTAGTTAATCTTTATTCTTATCCATATACTAATAATATAGTTACTATTGAAATGAAAAAAACTCTTACAAATCCTAAAGCTAATAATCAAGTTTCATTATTAGCTAAAGTAGACATAGAATATGAAAAAGGAAATAAAAATCCTCTTACCCCCAATAGTGAAAAATTAAAGGAGTTTGTGGTCAATTTTGAAAATAGTGTGGTTAAATAAATTTTTAAAAAAAGAAAAACTTAACTTCTTCACTCTTGAAGAGATTGAAAATTATAAAAACGGTATCCTGTTACTTGAGAGTAATTTTTTTCATCTTATTCCTCTTACTCTATCTAAAGATATTGATGAAAGAGAAAGAGAGTTTGAAATAACAGAGAAACTTGAAAATATCTTTGATGAATATGATAGTTTTTATTTTTTAGATAAGGAGATAATTTTAGAAGAAGATGAAGAGAAGGAAAAAACTCTCCTCATTCTAATTGAAAAAGATAAAATATATACTTTACTAGACAACCTTAAAGATAAGAAAACAGATCTTTTAGGTATATATCCTCTTTTTTTAATAGAACTTTTTAATAAAGATAATCTTGAAAAAACTTATGTAGAAGTAGAAAATGACAAGTATAGACTCTACTATTTTTTAGAAAATAAATTAATTAATTTTCTAGAAGTAGATTTTGAAAAAGAAGAAATAGTTAATAACTCTACTTACTTAGAAGAAAATTTAAAAGGAGAGAGCTTTGTCTATCCTAACC